>Ga0209777_10005467_pt1 | contig 14610 bp, 14 predicted proteins | sample FrelakmetHBP12HB_FD_187147 | JGI IMG/M metagenome (GOLD analysis project Ga0209777, IMG submission 187147) | Freshwater lake sediment microbial communities from the University of Notre Dame, USA, for methane emissions studies -HBP12 HB (SPAdes)... | ecosystem: Environmental > Aquatic >...
TTTCTTCAATTCGTCTAAAAAGAATCAAACCTAATGCCAGAAGATAAAAAAGTCTTAGTTGCGGTCATTAATAACCTAAAGGATTTTAAAATTGCCAGAGAAGAACACTGGTATAGGATCCCGGTTAAAACTGCCCCCAAGAGATGGAAAGCTGATTTCATAGCATTTTATCAGACCAAAGTTTTTGAGAAGGAGAAATGGGCGATAAATTACTATGCGGAGATTAAAGGATTTGAAAAATTAAAAAGAATGGAGCTTCTTCCTCAGGAGAAAGATCATCCCCGAGCTTTAGAGGATTATTATAAGATCAAGCTAGGAGAGTTAAAGCCTTTACCCCAGCCGATTATCAGCCGAAGATTGCGCAGGATCACTTTTATCTCTACCAGTTTGAGCCGTCTGAAAAAAGCTGAGGAGATCAATGATCTGTTTATGGAAAGCCCTCTGGAGGAAAAACTCTGGTATGAGCTGAAGAAAAAGAAGATAGAAGCAGAGAGACAATATCTTATCGGAGAAAGAAAAGTAAGATATTATCTGGATTTCGCTATTTTCTGCCAGAAAGGGAAAATTGATGTGGAATGTAATGGTGCTTTCTGGCATTCTCAAAAGAACCTGATCTTCAAAGATAATCAGAGAAATAACTACCTCGCTGGTTCAGGCTGGTCAGTCTTGAGATTCGGAAGTAAGGAGATAAACCAGAAACTCCAACTCTGCTTAGGAGTAATTAAAGAGACAGTAAATAATCTGGGCGGAACGAGAAACCAGAAAAGCATCAGAAAATTTATAGAAAATGAGGCTATAGAACAGTTGGAACTTCTTTAAACGATCATAAAATTTCTCTTTTGATACACGTATTTTACTTAGGAGGGACAGAACACTGTTCTGTCCCTACATAAACCGATTAGGTATTTTTTAAAACTTCCGATACTTATATATAGCTATGAGTTACAATTATCGCTCTTATAATCTGGGCTGGGGCGGAGGCCTGACCAGAGGGGTAAAATCGCTTCTGCTGGTAAACGGGATAGTTTATTTGGCCCAGCTTTTCTTAGGAAGCAAGCTCCTTTATATATTCGGGCTTACCCCTACCCTGGTTAAGGAAGGTTATGTCTGGCAGCTTTTCACCTATATGTTTTTGCATGGCGGGCTTTTTCACATCTTGTTTAATATGTTCGCACTTTACATCTTCGGAGGGGATATAGAAAGAGCCTGGGGCACAAAGGAGTTCATCAAATATTATTTCATAACCGGAGTCGGAGCTGGAATAGCAAGTTTTCTTTTATCCTTTAATTCCTCAGTTATCACCATCGGAGCTTCAGGCGCCATTTTCGGGCTTTTAGTCGCTTTTGCCCTGATGTTTCCGGAGAGGATAGTTTATCTTTATTTTCTTTTTCCAATCAAAGCCAAGTATTTAGCTTTGCTCTTCGGAGGGATGGAGCTTTTAGCCTCTTTTCGCTATACCGGGGACGGGATTGGCCATTTTGCACATTTAGGGGGGATGGTGGTCGGATATTTATATCTCAAGGCAGACTGGAGAATCAAAAGCTTTTTCCGATACTTAGGAGATATAGGGCATAACTTTAGAGTCAAAGCCTCTGAGAAAAAAAGGAGGAGGACCGAAAGGTTAATGTTAAGGGTTGACCAGATCCTGGATAAGATCAACCAGGTGGGCTACCAGAATCTGACCAGAGAGGAGAAGAAGCTTTTAGAGGAAGCCAGTCATAGATTGTCAGATGAGAAGAAGGAATCTAAATAGGGAGGGTTGCCATGCCCAATAAAGTCTTAGTAGCGGATGATAGCCAGACTATCCGCAGCGTGGCTGAATTTCTGCTCCGCCAGAAAGGGTATGAGGTTTTTCTGGCTCAGAATGGAGAAGAGGCTTTTACCCTGATTAAGAAAATTACACCAGACCTGGTGCTTCTGGATAATTCCATGCCGCTTAAAGACGGGTTTAGCCTGTGTCAGGACCTTAAAAACGATTATGCTTTGAAAAATATCCCGGTGGTTATGCTGCTCAATTCCAGAGAATCAGTCAACCAGGAAGGGTTTAAAACCTCAGGCTGTGAGTCTTTTATCCTCAAGCCCTTTTCGCCCAGAGAATTTTTGGAGAAGGTGGAAGAATCTCTAAAGAAAACCGAAAAAACCTCGCAGGTCAAAATCGAGGAGATGAATCTCATAAAAGAGCCGGAAGCATACCCCAGCGGTGTTGAAAAGGTGCCAGAATCTGTACAGGATAAATCTGTGTTTGAACCCCGAATGGAAGAATTGACTGCGGACACAGGGGAAAAGATAGCCCAGCCGAAAACCAAGGATAGGGATAATTACGAAAAATTTGTCTCCGAGTTCAAAAAAGAAATGGAAGGGATGGAAGAAGACGAGCCGATGGTTTACCAGGAGATGAAAGTAGAGCCCCCGGGGGAGCAAAAACCAGAACTCAGATCCATTCAAACAGCGGGAGTCAAAGATTTGGATTTTGAGAACCTGACCCGGAAGATAGTGAATGAGGTTTCAGCCAGAGTTGCGGAGCAGATAGCCGAAAAAATTGATGTTCAGGAAATAAAGCAGATGATAAAGGAGAAGATCGAGGAGCTGGTCTAAACCATGTCTTTGATCGTTGTGTCAGGAGTAGCTCCTGACGGAACACCAGAAATACTGCTAATAGCCTCTTTTCTGTTTAAGACTCCATGCACGCCAGGTAGGTTTATCAAGGCATTTTTCAATTCCTTTTTTCCCGAAGGGATTGAACCGATTATTGTACTCGGATAAACAGCCAGATGTAGTTTGCCGCCTCTCCCCTCAAGATAGTCCATGGCTGCAAAGAAACTGACTGAGTCTGATGTCAGTACCAGAGTGTTGGATTCCACCCGGGCGTTAACTAAAGATGCTATCAAAGAAAACAATAGCACTGACAAAGTACAAATCAATAAGATTCTTCTTCTCATTTCTACTGCCTTCCTTACTGCTTTTCAAGAAAAGCAATAACTTCTTTAATATCTTGGTCCTGATAAAAAATGGTGCGGCTAATCCATGATTTATAGCCATTCTTAGATATACTTAAGTCTGCGGCACCTGTGGTATTTTTTAGGTAAAGTAGGCTGTTCACCTGCACTATATAAAAACCGTTCGAGTCGGTGTAACAAGAATCAGAAGACCAGTGATCCACGTCAGAAAAACCAGTTGCCTCAACTCTGGCATTAAATATCGGCTTTTTGCTGATGGCATCATAGACATTGCCCCAAATTGTGCCCTCAATCAAGTGCAGCCGGTTATCTGGTTCGACTGATTTCTTGTGGCAGCCATGGAATATCGTTAACGCGAACAATAAAGACAATGCAACAATTTTCTTCATTTTTCATCGTCTCCTTACTGCTTGTCAAGAAAAGGGATGATTTCTATGATATCCTGGTCATGAAAATAAATAGGGTTACTCATCCAAATTTTGTAGCCCTCTTTATAAACCTCCAATCCTGCGTGTCCAGTGTCATGGTTGCGGTAAAGCAGGCTTGTCACCTGTAATATGTAAAAGCCATTCGAATCAGTGATGCAAGAGTCAAAGGACTGATACTTCGAGTCAGAAAACCCCAATCCCACGACCTTAGCATCGGGAACCGGATGCTTTGTGCCGCTGTCGTAGACATTTCCCCTGACTGTACCGTGGACTGCATGCAGCTGGGTGTTATCAACTACTTTATCCGAGCAGCCATAGAACACAACGACGACAATTAAAATCACGAGGCCAAGTATCTTCGTCTTTCACCTCCTTTTTGAACTTTTAAGGTATTTTCTGTGTGTTTTTAAATAAATTCGATGAATTAAAAAAGTCAAGTGCTTTCTTCGGAAATCTAAGGAAACTCACTGACGGAATCTGTCAGTGGCTCAGTATCAGCCTTAGTGCGGGGTCCGTGGCTCCTGAACTATGTTTCTCAAGCGCCCTTGTCCTACGGATCCATAATAGGAAAGAGGTCGCACTACGAAAACCCAAGAAAATCAAGCATTTTCCCCTCCGACTTAAATTTTCCTTGACTTCAATCCGTATTTTTAATAATTGGACTTAAATTCAAGGAGGATACCTGAATAACGTCTCACTTTTAGCGGCTTTTACCGGAGGAATAATCTCCTTCATCTCACCCTGCGTGCTGCCTTTGATACCAGGGTATTTATCTTTCATCTCCGGGCTGACCTTAGAGGAGCTCCAGAAAAAAGAAGACAAGTTAGAAACTCTGAAGAAAACCAGTTTGAACTCGCTTTTCTTCATCCTCGGATTTTCCCTGATTTTTATGCTACTCGGAGCATCAGCGACTTTCCTGGGGAAATTCCTCATTTCCAGGATGTCCATTTTCAACAAAATCGCCGGCGTTATAATCTTCATCTTCGGATTTCATCTGGTCGGAATCTTCAGGATACCCTGGCTGGATTATGAGAAAAGAATCCATGCCCGGAAAAAAGGAGTGGGCTTGTTCGAGTCTTTTTTAATAGGACTGGCTTTTGCCTTTGGCTGGAGTCCCTGTATCGGTCCAATTTTAGCAGGAATTTTGGTCTTAGCTTCGAATCAGCAGACCATCACCCAGGGGATGGGTTTGCTTTTAGCTTATTCCTTAGGTTTAGGGATACCTTTTTTGATAACCGGCATTGGATTTAACCTTTTCCTGGAATTTTTCGCTAAAGTGAAGAAGTATTTCAGAATCATTGAGACTATCAGCGGAGTTTTTCTTATGATCATCGGGGTCTTGATCTTCTTCAACGCCATGGGTTATCTTTCAGCGATTCTGGTACGCCTCTTCCCCGGCTTGTTAAAAGGCTAATTCCTTTGTAGGGACAGGGCTTGTCCCTGTCCTGACAGAGTGGCGGACAGCCACAAGAGCTGTCCCTACATAGACCTCCAAAAAGCAGGAGAGTTTTCTTGCCGAACTTAAAGATTCACAATTTAGTATCTATTCTAAACAGATTTTTTCACAGATTTCTCTTCAGTTCTTTAACAGTATTCTTGCTTATAATTTTTACCGGAGTTACTATGGCAAACCAGCTTGAATCTCTATTACCCCCGAAGGCAAAGGGTTTTGAAAAATCTGAACAAGCAAAATCATTTGACCGGAAAAACCTGTATGACTATCTGGATGGAGGAGCGGAGCTTTATCTGGCTTATGATTTTCAAAGCCTTTTGGTCCAGGATTATGAGGCTGGGGAGAAATCCATAACTGTCGAGGTCTATTTGATGGAAATCTCTCAGGAGGCTTTTGGGCTCTATTCTTTAGACCAGGAAGGGGAAAATATTCAGATCGGAGACAGGGCAAATTACGGCTCTGGCCTTTTGAAGTTCTGGAAAGGCAATTATTTTGTAAGGATAACAGATATGAATGGGAATGACCAGAATAAAGAAGCGATTTTGGAACTGGGCAAAAATATCTCCCAAAAAATAGATGTGAAAGGAAAGCTCCCGGAACTTCTGTCCAGACTCCCGGCTGACGGATTGGTGCCCTATTCAGAGAGATTTTTCCACAAGCAGATCATCTTGAACAATCTTTATTTTCTTTCCACTGAGAATTTGCTGAATCTAAGCGAAAAAACCTCTACGGTGATGGGAGATTATCTTTTAGGGAAGATGAACCTGAAACTCCTTCTTGTCTTTTATCCCGATACCTCCTCAGCCAAATCTGCTTTTGAAAACTTCTGTATCAAGTATCTTAAAACCTCTCCTTCAGGCAACAGGGTAATTCGGAAGGTGGAAGAGGACAAAATCGTTGGAGTCGAGCTTGAGAAAAAATACCTGTGGCTTACTTTTGAAAGCAAAGACGAGAAGGCAACTGGAGCTTTTTTACAAAATTTAAAAGTGAGGTAACCAATTGACTAAAAAAGAGAAAATGTCTTTTAGCCGGCGAGATTTTTTAAAGGGAACGACTTTGACCACCTTAGGGGTCGCTCTGGGGCTGGTATCTCCTGAGGTCCTGTCTTCTCAGGAGGTGAAAAAAGAGAGAGTGGTTCTGGTCCGGGATAAAGACGTTCAGGACAACGATTTGAAAGTGGACAAGAATCTTCTTTCTAAGATGTTTGATTCCGGGATGTCAAATTTAGGTAGTGAGGATGACCCTTTGAAGGTCTGGAAAAATCTTTTCAGCTCGAAAGACACTGTCGGGATCAAGGTAAGCATGATGATGACGCCTACGCATAAGGAGTTAATCGAGCTTATTTTCGCTAACCTGTTAAAAGCTGGAGTTGAGGATAAGAACATCTATGTCTGGGACAGGGACAAAGTAGGAATAGGCTCTGCGGAAATGCATACCCGGCCAAAGAATTTTGGATATGACAAAGACCATCTGAGTAACGTCATAAAAAAATCTACTGCCTTGATCAACGTTCCCGGGATGAAAAGCCACTGGCTTGCGGGAGCGGCCTTTTCCATCAAGAACTGGGCTGGTGCAGTTGACAATGCAGTTGAATATCATACTGAGGACTGCTGCTCGTCTTTTGGAGCTTTGTGCGCCAATCCGGAGATAAAATCTAAATGCCGGCTTATTATTCTGGACGGGCTTAGACCTCTGTTTAACGGAGGACCTCAAGTTGACCCCAAGTATCTGTGGAATTATAACGGTTTAATCATAGGGCATGACCATGTGGCAGTCGATACAGTGGCTCTGAAAATCATCCAGAATAAAAGAGATGAGTACAAGAAAGAGAAATGGGTTCTGAGTCCTCCTCCTCTTCACATAACTTTAGCTGATACCAGATATAAAGCCGGAACAAGTGACTTAAATAAAATAGAACTAATCAAATCAGGCTGGCAGGAAGAGGTACTCATATGAGAAGAAGAGATTTCATCAAAAGTTCTTTAAGCTTAGGCGCAGCTTTAAGTCTTTCCTCTTTTATCCCGATTGAATCTTTCGGGGAAAAACTTCAGAAAATAAGTGTACCCGACTTAGCTGTAGCTACAGGTGGCGCTCCTGGGCCTACGGTCAGAAAAGCAATGGAACTCTTGGGTGGGATGAAAAATTTCGTGTCCACAGGAGATGTTGTGGTTGTCAAGCCTAACATCGGCTGGGATAGAAAGCCTGAGCTGGCAGCCAATACGAATCCTGAGGTTGTCTCTGAGGTTGTGAAGATGTGCCTGGAAGCAGGAGCAAAAAAGGTTAAGGTCTTTGACCGCTCCTGCAATGCAGCTCAGAGGTGTTATGAGAGCAGCGGGATTAAAAAGGCGGCCTCTGACGCAGGGGCTGAAGTCAGTTACACCCTGGATCCACTTTTCAAGGAGACCAGTTTCCCTCAAGGGTTCCTGTTGAAATCCTGGGCAGTTTATAAACCAGCTCTGGAGTGCGATGTCTTGATCGACCTGCCAATTGCCAAACATCACGGCTTATCCCGATTAACTCTGGGAATGAAAAATCTGATGGGAATTTTGGGCGGGGACCGGGGCAATATCCACCAGAACATCGATGAGAAATTAGCTGACGTAGCCAATTTCGTAAAGCCAAAATTGACTATTCTGGATGCCTATCGCATCCTGACAAATAACGGCCCTACAGGTGGAAATCCCAGAGATGTCAAATTGACCAAAACGATTATCGCCGGCAGAAATATCGCCTCAGTTGACGCTTATGGCACCACCCTTTTTGGCTTGAAGCCTGTAGATTTGTCCTGTCTTGTCTTGGGGAACAAATTTGGCCTGGGCGAGATCGATTTGAGCAAACTTTTGATTGAGAGATATAGCTTTGCTGGTTAGAGCAACAAAGCGGGTAGCCTGGAGCGAAAAACCTCGATTCTGTTATTGCTATTCGCGAAGACCTAACAGCTAAAAGCGAACAGCGATTTTCTTGCTCTTGCTGGATGTTATCATCCAGCGGTTGAGTCAGGCGGATGATAACATCCGCCATGGAGCAGAGTGTCAGGCGGATTGACCTACTCGCGTAGGGGCGGAGTTTATCTCCGCCCTGGAGAAGGGTAGAGACAAGCTCCACCCTTACGCAAGTCTCACTGAATAGCTAAAAGCTAACCGCGAATTTTAGAGGATAATTTAATTGAAAACTTTACGACGTATTTCACAGATCATTTTTCTCCTTTTTTTCTTTTACCTTTTCTTAAGGGCAAGCTTCCCTTTATCCCTGAAAATCCCGGTTGATCTCTATTTAAGATCTGACCCGCTTCTTGCCATCTCCTCGATTATATCCGACAAAGTTATCATCAGTACCTTTATCTTCTCCCTTTTATTCGTTTTTTTGACAATTCCCTTGGGCAGGGTTTTCTGCGGCTGGGTCTGCCCCTTAGGAGCAAGTTTAGATATCTTCAGCCATGTTTTTAAAAACAAAATGGGTAAAAGTTTTAAAAAGCTTTTATCCTTAAAATATTATATTCTGATTTTTCTTTTATTGGGAGCAATTTTCTCCTCCCAGCTCATCTGGTTTTTAGACCCGATTGCCTTATATAGCCGCTCTTTAACCCTTTCTCTTTTTCCGATAGTAACTGGCTTTTTTGCCCTGGTCTTTGACCATCTGTTCGAGTTGACTTTTCTACAAGGATTTCTCAGCAAAATACAGCTTTTTTTCACCTCTACCCTTCTACCCAACCAGGTCAATTTCTTCAGGATGTCTTCCCTGGTTTTGATAATAATTATGACTATTTTTCTTCTGGAATTCGTCTCCAGAAGGTTTTGGTGCAGGAATTTATGCCCCCTGGGCGCGCTTTATGCCTTCCTGTCCAAATTTCAGATTTTGAAGAGGAGAGTAACAGAAGATTGCACTGAATGCGGCATCTGCAAAGACCTGTGCAAAATGGATGCAATTGAAAACGATTTCAAAAAGACTCTGGATAATGAATGTGTTCTGTGCTATGATTGCGTGAAGGACTGTCCTGCAAGCGTTACTAAGATAAACTTCAGGGGGAAATTTAAACCTCAGAGATTTGACCTTACCCGCAGAATAGTTTTGGCCTCATCTGCTTTAAGCCTGGTCTCAGTCGGTCTTCTAAAAACGGGTTTCAAAGATAGAAACCTGAAAACCAACCTGATCCGACCACCTGGCTCAAGATTAGAACATGAATTTCTGGACCGGTGCATCCGCTGTCATGAATGCATAAAAGTCTGCTCTACTTCGGGAAATTTTCTACAGCCTGCTTTCTTAGAAGGAGGCTTAGAGGCTTTCTGGACCCCTGTCGGATATGCCCGCACGGGTTATTGCGAATATAACTGCGTTATGTGCACCCAGGTTTGTCCCACTCAGGCGATTCATCCTTTAGATGAGGCAACTAAGAAGAAAACCGTCATCGGTCTGGCTTTTATCGACCGGAGCAAATGCATCCCCTGGTATAAAAACACCGATTGTCTGGTCTGCGAAGAACACTGCCCGATTCCGGACAAGGCAATCATCTTGAAAGAGGAAGAAGTGATTCATTATGACGGGAGTTTGAAAAAGGTCAAAAGACCTTATGTGGTGGAAAATTTATGTATCGGGTGCGGTATCTGCGAGACCAAATGCCCGGTTGAAGGGAAATCTGCAATTTACATTACTCCGCAAAATGAGCAGAGGTGGAAAGACCAAAACAAGGTTTAAGGGTTCAAAGGTTCAAGGGAAAAATAAAAGAAAAAGAAAATGGGTGTCATTCTGAGGAAGTGAAGGGACCGAAGAATCTCAGCAAAAATAAAGTCAAGCAGGCTTCAGTTCGACTCAGCTCACTGCCCTGAGCAAATCGAAGGGCGCCATGCTTGACCTACTTTCTCTGTTAAAAGCAGATGGGCGAGGGAACCTCGCCCCTACCGTCAGATGCTCCAGAGGTAAGTTGCTTTTATCATCAGCACTCTGTCTTTGAGCCAGAATTTGCCCGCGGAGTTATCTCTCTGCTCATTATAGGCTAAATACAGGTAGCTCCCCGGGCGGTAATTATACCCTACCAGAAAGTTGAGCTGATGCTGATGGGAGTCTAAATTCGATTCAAAGAAAATGCGGGTGAAGATGTCCTTGGTGACCTGATATTTTACCCAGTAATCTAAAATCCAGATATTATAAATTGTGTCCTTGAAATCATTTTGATACTGGCTCTGGTGATTGACGTTAGTCTCCAATTCTAAGTTCACTAAAGGCTTCACAGTTGTCCAGAGGGAAAAAGACCGATAAGTCCCTGGCTCGGTTCGGGTATAATCGTCTTTATAGATATAGGTCTCCCCTTGACTGTAATTAAATCCCCCATCCAGAAAACCGTGGGACTCTCTGTCAAAGTTCAGATAGAAGAAGTCATTGGTATAGATCTGATCACTCCAGACCAGAACGCCATCCTGATAGATCTGAGGTCTGTTCTTTTCCCTTCCGAATCCAAAATTGAAAAACCAGTTCTTGACAAAATTAAAGTCGACCTCCGGGATAATTGCCTGATAGGTGGTGGTTCCTGAATGATTCGAGGTATGATAGATACCGGTCCCTAAATTAAAAGTCTTCAAATCGAATTTAGTTGGCCTGAACTGATAACTCCACCAGGAACTGAACTTCCGGTAATCGGTCTGGCTCACGTATCCGGTCTTGGGTCTGAAATTATTTTCCAGGTCATCATATTGCAGATTAAAATTGAAACCTTTATCTGGCGAGCGGTTTAACTGGAAAGCATAAGCCCAGTCATCTTTATTCACTCCTTTATTAAATACCTTTGCCCCGCTTAAGACCAGAGTATAAATATTCCTAAAGCGGAAGTCATAACCCAGCCGGAAAGCTCTACTGTAATCATCCTTTGTATCTAAGCTTGTTCCCATAAAAGCAATATTGCCTAACTTAAAAACATCTCTTTTTATTTGGAATATGGTGAAATAATTATCCGGTGCATTTGGCACTTCATCTACTGCCTGAATAAATCCTAAGGTATATTTATCGATTTTGCCGGTAAGCTTCAGCCCCTCTATGGGATTTACTATCCTTCGACTGTAAAAAAGGTTAAAGCGAGAACTGAATATATCTGCCCGTTCCAGAAAAAAAGGCCTTTTCTCATTGAAGTAGGTCTCATAAGGTGAGAGGTTTATCTGATCCTGGTCAGATTCTATCTGCCCGAAATCAGGGTTCAGGGTAAAATCTAAGGTCAGGTTGGAGGTTATCCCGTATTTAATATCGAGCCCGGTGTCAAACTTGTTTTTCTCTTTTAAATCGATCTGCTTTTCCGACCTGAAAGTGGAGTAGGGAAGAAACTCGAAATGGTACCCTCTTTTGATGTCTTTTAAGCCGACCAGTTTTGCCGAATGATCCAGAAGCGGGGCTTCTCTGGGAAAACTGGTATAGAAAATCTGCTCCCCTTTTCGTCTAATTATCCGCAGAAAATTGACACCCCATTCCTGCTCGTTTTTAGGTGAGAACCTCAGACTTGTGAAGGGGATAGCCATCTCCCCGGTCCAACCATCCTGAGTCATCCTTCCATCTGATCTCCAGATAGCATCCCAGCTTTCATCCTGATTATTACCATCGCCGACAAAATCACCTTGAATACCGTAGGGATTCAAAGCAAACCAGTATGAAAACCTCTTATCGTTGAAGGTGTCCAGAATAACACCGACTACGTCATCATTCGAGGCATAGTCCCGGCGGGTGATATGGGCGGTCACTTTCTCTGGCTCAGAGTCATAACAACGAAAAGCGATATAGAGGTTGTTCTCATCATAACACATCCAGACAGAGGTTTTCTCGGTGGGAGCTTCGCCGTTTTTAGGATCAAACTGCACAAAATCAGAAAGCTCCTGGCATTCCTTCCAGCAGGGATCATCCAATTTCCCATCGATTTTAGGCGGGTTGGAAATCCGGTGAATCTGGATGGTTTTGACAGAAGTGCTGTCCTGAGCCTGGCTGGTCTGAACGAAAAAAATAGCCTGGGAAAAACCTAAGCCCAGGACAAATAGAAAACAGGTCAATAGCAATCTTCTCATAGAAACTCCAAACATGCTGCCTTACAATATAAGTAATTATTATACTGATATGAAGGATTTTAGGTTTCAAGAAACAAAAGAAAAGGTCAGGAGCACCAGGCTCCTGACCTACTTTTTCTGGTGTAGGGACAGACCATTGTTCTGTCCCTACAATTTTTAGTACTTCTTCCTTCTTTCGATGATATATTTCGAGCCGGGAAGGGATTTGGTGTATTTTTTCAGGTCGTTGAGCATATGGAAGATTTCGCCGATATGCTTGAACATCCGGTTTTTATTTATCACCACTGAGATGGAAAGAGTCAGGATGGGGAATCGCTCCAACTGCCCTTTTCTGTTTTTGGTTACGATATACCCCCGCTTCAGGTCTTTTGCCTTATACCCGCAGATGATCTTATTATCGAAAGTACGCACTACCTCAGAACAGACCTTATCCACCTTATCTGCCGGTATGATGAAAATGAAATCATCTCCTCCGATGTGCCCGGTAAATCCATCCGGGCAATTTCTGTAAACTATATCCCTGATTATCTGCGAGCTTAAAAGGATCAGCTTGTCCCCATAAAAGTAACCGTAGTAATCATTATAGGCTTTGAAATCGTCCAGATCCGCATAACAGAGCGCGAACTCCTCGCCCAGCTGGATTTTTTGATTAACCTCATTTTCTATTATGCTGGTGCCGGGAAGCCGGGTAGTGGGGTTTACTCCCAAGTCCCGTTTGCTTCTCCTGACTATCATTTTCAACTTGGCAGGGAAAAGGTCTTTCTGCCACTCACCGAAAAGAAACTCGTCTGCTCCCTTTCCCAACCCCTTTATGACTATTTTCTTGTCCGGATGAGGATGATATAGAACCAGAGGAACTAAGGAAAGGTTGGCATCCTTCTTGAGTTTTTCGACAAGCCGAATCTCTTTGTCAAAATCGCCTTTACCGCAGATGAACACCAGATCCATTAGATGTCGATCTGCGTGTTTAAATAATTCTGAGCCGGCATCAAAACTGAGCAGTCTCACCCTCTGGGGACGAAAACTTTCCCTTAGAATCTTTTTAATCCTGATTCCCTTTTCGTATATAGCCAGGTTAAGCATTTAACTCCCATCCCTCTTTATTTGGACGGTTTCTCCCTGGGATGATAGCTCCGGTGTTCCTGTTTAATAAAATCGCGGTCGATATGGGTATAGACCTGCGTAGTAGATATATCGGCATGTCCTAACATCTCCTGCACTGCCCTTAAGTCCGCGCCCCCCTCTAAAAGATGGGTGGCAAACGAGTGCCGGATGGTATGCGGGGTCACTTTCTTTTTAATCCCGGCTTGATGGATATATCTCTTTATTATCTTCCAGGCACCCATCCGGCTTAGCTTTTTCCCCCGGCGGTTAAGGAACATTATATCTTCAGAATCAGGCTTAGCCAAATAGGTTCTCGAACGCTTTAAATACTCTTTGACGGCTTTAATACCTTCATTGCCAATAGGAACCAGCCTTTCCTTGTTACCCTTGCCGATTATCCTGACCCAGCCAATCTGTGGAAGAAAATTTTTTGTCGTAAAATTAATCATCTCAGAGATTCTCGCCCCGGTGGCATAAAGAAACTCCAGAATTGCCTTATCCCTAAATCCCAGATAATCTTTCGGGTAAGGCAGTTTCAGAAGTTTTTTCATCTCGTCTACGGTTAAGGTGCCAGGTAATTTTCTAGCCAGTTTTGGAGAATCGACCAACTCGGCAGGGTTTGAATTGCAGAGCTCTTCGTTAAGGAGGTACTTATGAAAGGTTCTGATGGCGGAAAGATGTCTGGCTCTGGATCTAGCCCTTAGCCCACTCAAGGTATGGATGAACTTGCTTATATTCTCTGAGGTGACAGAATTAAGATCAGTGACACCGTGATCTTTTAGATGGTTCAGGTACTTGATCAGGTCATACCGGTAATTCTCTAAGGTATTCCAGGATAAACCTCTTGCCAGGCGCTGGTAATGCAGGAAATCTTCCAGCCTTTTCTCTACTTCCACTCCTGAATTACTCCTTTCTTCCTTAAACAGAGACGCATGCGATGCGTCTCTACTTTTATTTGTAGGGGCGTATTGCAGTTCGACCGGCTCACTGCTCTGAGCGAAGTCGAAGAGCATTACGCCCCTACATTTCCAGAACTTTTATGATAATCATAGTCAGGTCGTCCTCTCTGGATTCGCTTCCGGTAAAGCTCCTGACTTCTTGATAGATTTTGTTCTGTAATCCCCTGGCTTTTAAATCAGAGTTCTCCAGAAGTATCTGCTCTAATCTTTTTGTCCCGAACTCCTCGCCTGACTCGTTTTTGGCTTCAGTTACGCCATCAGTGTAAAATAAAATAACATCCCCGGGTTTCAGGTTCAAAACTCTTTCTTTATACTCTGAATTCTGAATTACCCCTAAGGCTAACCCCCCCTCAGTCAGATGCCGGATCTTCCCTTCCTTCCTTCTCAAAATCGGGGGGTTGTGTCCTGCATTGGAGAAGGTAAAAATTCTATTCTTGATATCCAGAACCCCGTAAACCGCGGTAACATAGTTTTCCCGCTCTAAGCTCTCATACAAAAGGTTATTAACTTTGAAACAGATCGTCCGTATGGCATAATTGTTCCGTATCTCCGCTTTCAAGCTTGCCCTGAAAGATGCCATGATAAGAGCCGCGGGTATCCCCTTGCCGGATACATCTCCGATAGCTATCCCGATCTGGTTTTCCACGATGGGGATGAAATCGTAATAATCTCCAC
>Ga0209777_10005468_pt1 | contig 14610 bp, 11 predicted proteins | sample FrelakmetHBP12HB_FD_187147 | JGI IMG/M metagenome (GOLD analysis project Ga0209777, IMG submission 187147) | Freshwater lake sediment microbial communities from the University of Notre Dame, USA, for methane emissions studies -HBP12 HB (SPAdes)... | ecosystem: Environmental > Aquatic >...
GTGGCCAGGGTCAGGATGAAGATCTTCAGCCTGCGGATGGACTCGGGTGTGATGAGAGTAAGCAGCATAAGTCGTTCCTTCATTATCCCCAACATGTCTCTGAAGGTAGTATACGCGAAAACGCGATTCAGGCAAATTTGGGCTGAAAATAGCAAAATGGGCAAGATGGGCGGGGCAGGAAAGGGGGCGGCCTGGCCCCGGATCGGCAGTCGAGCTTCCCCGATGGGTGGCATGGTCATTCCGGCTGTTCGGATGACCATGCTTCGTGTTCCCCTGGGGCGCCAAGCATGGTCATCGCAACGGCGCGACTGACCATGCCACCCACCCCAACGAGGCGCGCGGCAGGTTGCCCGTAGACTTCCGGCCGCGCGTCGGTATAATTGGGCGGTCCCAAGCAGAGGAGGAAGCGGAATGAACGAGAAAGTCACGGCAGTGATTGACGAGATCCGTCCCCTGCTCCAGGCGGACGGCGGCGACATCGAGCTTGTCTCGGTCGAAGAGGGCGTCGTCAAGGTCAAGCTGCGCGGCGCGTGCGCGTGCTGCCCCGGCGCGGCCCAGACGCTGAAGCTGGCCGTCGAGCGCCGGATCAAGGAGCGCGTGCCCGAGATCGTCAAGGTCGAGAACGTCAAGTAGAGTGTGCCACGGCCCGCCGCGGCGGGCCGTGAAGTCCCAAGGGCACTGGTCGCCGCGGCAACCAGTGGCACCCGCCAAGCGGGTGGCATCAACGAAAGGAGCCTGATGTGGCATACAAGATCAGCGACGAATGCGTAGCGTGCGGTTCCTGCCAGCCGGTCTGCCCGGTCGAGGCGATCAGCGAAGGCGATGCGAAGTACACGATCGACGAGAAGAAATGCACCGACTGCGGGACGTGCGCCGAGACGTGCCCGGTCGAAGCGATCAGCGAGGGCTGATGCGGCCCAACCTATCACGCAGCGCTCCGGCCTGCCCGTCGCCCCGCGCGGCGGGCAGCCTCATTTGAGGATCGAGCCGCCGCCCATGAACTACGCCCAAACGATCGCCGAGCTGAAACGTTCCGACGAGATCCTCTTCACGAGCCACGTGAAACCCGACGGCGACGGCCTGAGCTCGATTGCCGCGCTGCGCCGGTGGCTCGAGAGCCTCGGCAAGACCGTGGACCTCGTGCTGCCCGCAGCGCCGCCCGGGCGATACCAGTTCCTGCTGCCCGAGGGGCCGGTCAAGGTCGTCGGCAGGAATGTCACCGTCGAGCAGATTCATATCCCGGGGCTCCTCTGCATCGTGGACACGGGGACCTGGCAACAGCTCGCGGGCCTCGAAAAACTCGTCGAGTCGTGCCGCGGGCGGGTCATGGTGATCGACCACCATCTCACGCAGGACGACCTGGCGGACTTTTCGCTCGTGGACCCGAAGGCGGCCGCGGCGGTCATCGTCGTGAAGCAGCTCCTGGCGGAGGCCGGGTTTCCGCTCGACGCCGAGACGGCCTCGATCCTCCTGGCGGGCCTGGCGACCGATACCGACTGGTTCCGCCTGCCGAACGTGGACGCCGAGGTGTTCCGCCATGCCGCCGAACTCACGGCAGCGGGCGCCGTGCCCTGGGAGGTCCACGAGAGGCTCTTCCTGGGGGACGACCTGGCGAAGGTGCGCCTGCTGGGCTTCGCGCTCGCGGGCCTCAAATCGGCCCTCGGCGGGCGGGCTATGGTCATGCGCCTGACGCGGGAGATCTTCCGCAAGATCGGCACGGACGCCGCGGACACGGAGAACCTCATCAACGAGAGCATGAAGGTCCGCGGAACGCTGGCGGCCGCCATGCTGGTCGAGACGGACTCCGACGACGTCCGGGTGAGCCTGCGGTCGCGGCCGGGGATCGACGTGGGCCGCATCGCCGAGCGGTTCGGCGGCGGCGGGCACGTCCGGGCCTCCGGCCTGCGGATGCGGGGGTCGCTCGACGAGGTCGAAGGCCGAGTCCTCGCGGCCCTCGACGAGGCCATGACCGAGGCCGCGAAGCGGGCGCGGGCGTAGGGGCGGGCGGGTTCTGCTGACGTCGCCAGGAAAAGAGGTTTTTCTGATTCGTGCAACTTGCCCTGTAACGGTCGAGGAAAATGAGTTTGCGGCGGTCCTCAAGACCTGCGAGAATCCTGCCTTGCAACCGCTCCTGGGCGAGTGGCGGAACTGGCAGACGCTAGGGACTTAAAATCCCCTGACCGCAAGGTCATCCGGGTTCGACCCCCGGCTCGCCCACCAATGACAGGTATTGACAAGTGGCCACGAGTGGCTACTTGTCTTGGCCTTTTCGCAGACCGGCGCGCCGAAGTAGTCCTCGGCCCCGGCGCCGCATTCTTGGCAAGTCATGGCAGGTGTTGGCGTACCGGGGCGTCGGCGCGCCGAAAGGGCGCTGAAAGCCATGGGGCCGCCCGCACCTACCGTGCTGCGAGTTTCTGTCGCCCCAGAGCCATGGGCTCCGGTGCGTACTCTAGCAGCCTGGGCCGCCTAGCCAACCCGAGAGGAGGCGTCGATGCCAGATGGCGTGGCCGTCTCGTTCGCGGGACCGTTCTCCTGGCCAGGCACATCGGATGCCCCATCCGTATTCGACGCAGATGAGGCACGCCAGCCGGGCATCTATCTCTGGACTGTGCCGGTACGGGATGGTCACCTCCTCTACTACGTCGGTGAGACCGGGCGCAGCTTCGGCGCCAGGCTGCTCGAGCACTACAAGGAACATGCCGCTGCGATGTATCACGTTTACTCACCTGCGGAGTTCGCCCGCGGCGAGAAGGTCGCCCTGTGGCCGGGCCGCTTCGATGCTGTGCATCGCAAGTCCGCAAAAGAGTGTATCGCGAACTACCCGCAACTGTGCGAGCAGATTCGGGGACTGACGTTCATCCTCCGCTTCTTCCTCGCACCCCTTCCATGCGAAGACCGGATTCGTCGCCGAATAGAGGCTGCGATCGCCAAGGCTCTGTATGCCGCACCAGGCATCGTCGGGGCCTTCCAGGACCAAGGGATTCGCTACGATTCAAGGAAGAACGACGAAGAACCTATCGGATGCGTGATTACTTCTCCCGTGCCGCTTCTCGGTCTGCCGGAGCGGTTCTTGGCCTAGCATATGGAGATTGGTTGGCTAACAAGCATATCAACCCGACTCGCTTCGCTCGCAGGTTATCCGCCTGACGTTAGGCGTACTCCTTCTCGATTTGCACCTGGCCGCAGTCGACGCATCGTCGCCGGCGGCGGTGCCGTCGGGGAAATAGGCCCCTGATGCCTCTTGCTTGGGAGAGATGTTCAATGAGCGAGGCCGACTTCCGTGCGTTCCTCGACGGCCTCACCCCGGAGGCCCGCGAGATCGTTCATGCCCTGCGCCGCGTCATCCGTCGCACCGTTCCCGAGGCCGAGGAGTCGCTCCTCTGGGGCGGCCTGTCGTACCATCGGCCCGAGGTCGGGGGCCGGGTCAAGGGGGCGGTCTGCCAGATCGTGGCCAAGCGGGGCCGGGTGCGGCTTGATTTCATTCACGGCATCCGCCTGGCGGACCCGCGGGGCGTGCTGCGGGGGAAGCTCGTGTCGAAGCGCTACGTCCCCATCGAGACCGTCGCCGACGCGGAGCGCCCCGAGGTCGCGGCCCTGATTCGCGAAGCGGCGGCGCTCGACCCTACGCAGTGGACTGAAGGAACTTGAAGCCATGACGAGCGTCCGGATCACGCTGGTGTGTGCGATGCTGATATTGGCCGTGGGGCCGTGGGCCGCGGCCCAGCCGTCGGCGCCCAAGGCGGAGCCCGCGGCCGGCCCGGCGCCGTCGCCGGCGGAGGCGGACCTGCATCGGCCGGTCTTTGCGCACTACATGACCTGTTTCGCCAACTCGGTGGAGATGTACAAGCAGGAGATCGAGTTGGCCCAGCGTCACGGCATCGACGGCTTCGCCCTCAATTGCGGGGAATGGAACGGAAGCCGATATGTCGAATCGGCCGAGCGGATCTACGAGGCCGCGCGCCAGATGAACAGCGGCTTCAAGCTATTCATCTCCGCCGACGGCCTTTCCGACGCGGCGAACCTGGGCGACATGGTCAAGCGGTTTGCCGCGCACCCGAACCAGTTCCGCACCCGCGGCCGGAGCGTCCTGTCGGCCTGGGGCGGCCGCCCCGGCAACTATGTGGCCGCGCTGGAGGCCCTCCGCAAGGACGGATTCCCGGTGTGCTTCGTGCCTCAGGTCTACGGCGAGCGGTACCAGATGGCGTGGAGCCTTGAGACGGTCCTCGGCATCTTCCGCGACCAGCCGCACATGGACGGCGTCTTCTACTTTGCCGTGGACGACTCGATCGGCGGCACGATCCGCACGAACGCCGCGGGCCGCCGGGGCACGCAGTACCTCGGGAAGATCTTCATGGCCGGGGCCGCCCCGGCGTACAACAGCGCCAACCTCCGCGATTTCCAGGGGATGGCGGGCTATGCGGCCACGTGGCAGGGGATCATCCGCGACGGGCCCGACTGGGTCGAGCTCGTCACGTGGAACGATTACCAGGAAGACTCCAACCTCATGCCGTTCCGGTGGCAAGGCGGCTGGGAGAAGGCGTACTTCGATCACGACGAGTCGTATCTCGATGTGACCGGCTACTACAGCGCCTGGTTCAAGTCGGGCGCGGCGCCCCGCATCGCCCAGGACAAGGCGTATTTCGTCTACCGCGACCGCTCCAAGCGCCAGGTCCGGGCGTGGGACGCCAAGGCGAAACAATGGACCGACATTACGCTCTGCCCGTGGCCCTATGACCAGATGCACGACGACGTGGGCGACTTCGTCTACGTCACCACGTTCCTCACGGCGCCGGCCGACTTGGTCGTCACGATCGGGCGGAAGGACTCGACTCTGGCCATGCCGGCGGGTGTGGCCCACGCCAAGGCGCCAATGCTCCCGGGCCAGCCGCACTTCGTCCTTCGCCGCGGCGGCAAAGTGCTGGCCGACGGCTGGGGCCGCAAGGAGATCATCGCCGAGGAGACGCCCGAGAACAGCCCGGTCTCGAACCGCCTTCTCAATCGCACCTGGCCGGGCGCCATCGTGGCCGGGGCCGTCCTGCGGCTGAAGGCCGAGTCGGGCAAACTCGACGGCAGCGCCACGGTCGTCAAGGAGGGCGGCGCGACCGCCGTGGCGATCGACGAGACCCCCGGCAGCGGCTTCACCGTGCCGCTCAAGGGCCTCGCCACGGCGACATACAATGTGCGTATCACCTATAGCAACCCATCGAACAACGAGGCCCGCCTGACGCTGCTTTCGGACGGCGTGCCGCGCGCGCCGCAGGAGCACCCGTACTTCATCCCGGCCTTTCTGCCGCCCACCGGCAAGGGCAAGTTCCGCACCGTGTCGTTCCTGTGGTCGCTGTACAGCCAGGGAACGTACCTCTCGCTCCAGTGGCGGGCCTCGGTCGACAAGGCCAAGCCCGAGTGGAACGACAAGGGGTCGGTGCTCGTCGATGCCATCGAACTCGTGAAGGTCGAGCCGGTGGCCGTGCCACCCGCGCGGCCGGTCCTGTACCCCGAGCTCGTGCCCATTCCGGGGGGCGAGTTCGTCATGGGCGCCAAGGACGGCGAGCCGGACGAGGCCCCGCCGCACAAGGTCCGAATCTCGCCCTTCGACATAGGTAAATTCGAGGTCACCAACGAGGAATACGAGAAGTTTGACCCCGCGCACCGCAAGCTCCGCGACGGCTTCTCGTGGCGCGACCGCGAGCCGGTGATCTACGTCTCGTGGGTGAACGCGGCGCAATACTGCAACTGGCTGTCGCAGCAGGCGGGCCTCGCGCCGGTCTACGAGGAGCGGGTCGACGAGAAGACCAAGCAGCGCGCGTGGGAAGCCGACCTGGCCGCCGACGGGTTCCGCCTGCCGACCGAGGCCCAATGGGAGTACGTGGCGAGCGGCCGCGGCGAAGGCCGCAAGTATCCGTGGGGCAAAGAGCCCCCCGACGCCGCGCGCGGCAACATCACCGGCGACCGCGAGTTGCAGCCTGCGGCGGACCTCCGCAGCGAAGAGGCGGCCGGCACGATGGTCGTGGGAAGCTACCCCGCCGGCGCCAGCCGCGACGGCGTGATGGACCTGGCCGGCAACGTCTGCGAATGGTGCACGGACTGGTTCAACCCGTACACCGCGGACGCGGCGGCCGATCCGTGCGGCCGGGCGCCGTCCAACTATCGCAGCCTCCGCGGCGGGTCGTGGGGCTATTACGGCATGGGGCAGCGATGCTCCGACCGCGAGTACAATAACCCCGGCTATGGCGGTTACATCTACATCGGCCTGCGCGTGGCGCTGCCGGAAGCCGGATGGAAGAAGCTTCAGCAGAAACAGTGATCGAAAGGAGTCCTTATGCGACACACTACGCAGTTGCTCCTCGCTTCGGCCATCGGGTACGACTGTTCTTTCTGGCAGCGGGCTTGGCTGTCATTCCGAGCGAAGCGAGGAATCTCGCCGTGGCCGTTTGCTTTGCGCCGAACGCACGGCCAAACGTCCACAGCAGGATTCCTCGGCCCGCAAGCGGGCCTTCGGAATGACATCCTCAAGGCCACGGCCAGCTTAAGGCATGCCAGGAAATCCAGCCACATCCCGGCCATCCTCGGGATCGTCCTGGCCATCGTGTCCGCGGCCTGCTACGGGGCGGCGGCCGATCCGCCGGCGCCGGTGGCCGCCTACGACCTGGGATCGCTGCCGGAGGGGTCGTTCGACAAGGGCGCGTGGTCCGAGGCCGCCACGGAGAACGGCACGGCGTTCCGCAAGGCCCTGGCCGGCAAGTTTGCCGCGGTCCGGGTTGCGGCATGGTGGAAGGAGGGCGACCTGCGCCCCGCCGAAGGGGACCGGTTCGTCCTGGTGGTGAAGTACAAGGACGTCCTCGCCAAGCCCGCCCAGTTCCACAGTTTCAGCGGCATCGGCAAGAACTTCGGATATTGGGGGCTCCATGCGTTCGGCGGCGCCCACGACGACCAGTGGAAGACGGCCGCCATCCCGGTCCCCTGGGACATGGTCGCCCGGATGGTGAGCGCCATCGACCCGGCCCGGAATGCGCCGGAGATGACGGCGCTGGCGATCACGGCCGCGACGGACCTGCCCATCGCGTCCATCGCGGTTCGTAAGGCCGTTCCCGAAGACGAAGCCCGCTACTACGCCGAGGCCCGCGCGTTCATCGCGGCCGAGCAGGCGGAGAGCCGCGCGAAGAATCCGGCGCCGGGCGCGAAAGAGCCGCCCGACCTCAAGGGCCCGATCACCGCGTTCCCCTGGGAGCCGACGTGCCGCCTGCTCCAGAACGGCGCCGTCCCGGTGGCCGAGATCGGCAAGCCCGTCAAGGTGCGGATGTGCCTCGACGAACTGGAGCCGGGCTCGTTCGGCGTGTACGCGAGCGGCGCGGCCCTGACGGGCGTCGATTACGAGGTCACGCCGCTCGCGGATTCCGCCGGCCATGAGCTCCGCTCGACGGTCGAGCGGCGCACGGCCGAGTATACGCTCCTCGACGGCCAGTGGACGCCGATCCGCCTCTGGCCGGCATACACGGTCGACATTCCGGCGGGGCACTCGCAGTGGTTCTATTTCAATATCGAGACTAAAAGGGGCCAGAGCGCCCCGGGCGTGTACAAGGGGAAGATCCGCATCCGTGCCAAGGAAGCCGCGGCGGAGTTGCCGCTCGAAGTGGAGGTGCTCCCAATAGACCTCCTGACGATGGACGAGGCGGGCCTCACGATGTTCGGATGCTACGATCGGCTGCCGCCGCTGCACGACGTGGAGTTCGAGCGCCGCTACAACTACGGCGGGGCGCTCCTGTGGTACAGCGGATTCTCGATCCCGATGGCGATGAAGGACGGGAAGCTCGTCTTCGATTTCACGTATCCCGACGACTGGATGAAAGGCGCCCGGAAGCGCGGCTTCACCGGGGCCATCTGGTACCTCGGCGGCGACTCCGCCAAGATGCCCACGACGCTGAGGGTCTTCGGCCACCTCGGGACGCTCGACAAGAAGATGTCGTATGGCGAGTGGTGCAAGGCCCAGGACGGCAAGGGCGAGGTGCTGCCCGAGACGCGCAGGCTCTTCGTCGAGTGGATGCGGGCCGTCAACGGCCACGCGGTGTCGAACAACTGGCTCGAGCTTTTCCCCACGCCGCACGACGAGCCCCAGAAGTGGGCCAGCAAGGGCGCCTGGATCAAGCCGTTCTTCAAGGACGCCTGCGCGGCCATCCGGGAAGCCGATCCGCGGATCCGCGTCTACGGGTGCATTCACCACGTGAAAGGATGGCAGGGCGTCCCCGACTTGTGGAAGGTCTTCATCGACGACATTGATGTCTATAACACGAACGCCGTCGGCGAGGACCCCGACATCGGCAACAAGGTGCGCGCGGCCGGGGCGGAAGCCGAGAAGCGCGGCGGGCGCGGGAAGCTCTTCTGGCAGTACACCGGCCTGGGCGGCGGCGTGCCGGAGTCGCAGCGGTTCTCGTTCGGCTTCTTCTTCGGCGCGTTCGGCTCCACCGGGTTCACCGCCTGGGCGTACAACTGGAACGACACCTGGGACCTCTCCGGCCGCAAGGGCGACCTGGCCGTGACGGCCTGGCCGACGCCGTACCAGACCATTCCCTCGCCCTGGATGGAATCGCAGCGCGAGGGCCTGGACGACCGGCGGATCATTGCGACCTACCAGAAGCGGTTCGCGAAGGACCCCGAGGCCATGAAGGTCCTCGAAAACCTGTTCCAGGAGGTGACGACCAGCCGGTCCAAAGCGAGCGGGAACAACAAGGAGGCCGGCTTCTTCGATTCGGTCGACGACGTCGCCAAGCTCGTGCGGTGGCGACACGTGCTGCTGGACCGCCTGGCGGCCGGCGCGAAGCCGTGAACATTCCGTAGGCGCGCTGTTCGCCCGCCGCGGCGGGTGTGGCCGCCCGACCGTTGGTCTTTCCCTCTCCCCTTGAGGGAGAGGGTGGCCGAAGGCCGGGTGAGGGGTGACGTTCGCACTGGCGAGCACCTCCCCTCACCCTACCCTCTCCCTCAAGGGGAGAGGGAGAACAACGGCACCGCGCCGCACCACGCGTAGCGTCTGGCGGTTTTCCCTCGCGTGACGCCTGTTTGTCACGACCGCGACATACAGGTGGCACACCTGTGCCTGTCGGCGGTTGCGCGGCCACGACCGCCGCCCTATCATGGTTCCCGCACACGCAACTGGGCACGGGGGCGGTCGGGCCGGTCACATCGCGTCCGACCGATCAGGCACGGGGGAAGTCAGTTTCGCCGGCTGATTCCCTGCGGGTGGGGGATTCATGTTCCACACCTCCGGGAAACCGGCTTCGGAGAGGTTCTATCCCGAAACGCGAGGTTGGGCGGCGCTCAGGCTTTCGGCGCTCGCGCCGCCCCTCGTCCGCGGCGAAGTCGAGGCCCGGGCGGCACGGGCGCCGCGGGCGTCGAGCTTCGCCGGCGACGCGCTTCGCCTCGTGAGTCTTCCCCCGTGCCTGGAATGGGCACGACGCCTCGCGACGGACCTCCCGGCGCTCGGCGTGCCGGCCGGCCCGGCGGCGATCGCCCGCCTGTGGGCCGCGCGGCTCCTCGCCCCCGAGAGCGCCATCGCATCCTACTGGCCCAGCGTGGTCGAAAGCGTCTGGCGTGTCGTCGCTCCGGCCCTGCGAATGGTCGGCCTTGCCGCGCGCGGACCCCGGGGCGAGGACCTCCGGCACGAGGTGGCCTCGCCCCTGGCCCTGGTGCTCCTCGCGAGCCTGGCGGCCGGGCGGAAAGACTTCCGTCTGCTCGGCGACGAGGACTCGCCGGGACGCGAGGGGCCGCCCTTCGGCTGGGCGCCGGGGCCGGACCCGCTGCCTGCGGTCATCCGCTACCTTGTGCTGGACCAGGTGCCGGGGGGCTTCCGGTCCCACGCCTTCCTGACGAGCCCGCTGGCGCGGACGCTGCGCGGACTCGGCCTTGCGGCGCCCGTTGTGATCGAGCGGCGCCGATGCCCGCGCTGCCGCACGGACTGGCCCGATGCGGATGGCGACGGATGTTGCCCGCACTGCCATTCGGCGCTGGCGACGGTCCGCGCCCGGCGGCTTGTGGTGCGAACGGGGTTCGGGGCGGCGGGCCTGGCGGCCGCGGGGGCATCGGCCCCGCAGGCCGTCGAGGTCGCGCCCTGGGACAAGGCGGAGGCCCATGAGCTTCGGCGGGCGTGCCTGGGGCGGGCCCTGGGCCTGTGGCACGAGGTGATCCAAGGCCGCCGATACGGCGTGACCGCGATGGTCGTCCTGGGGGTGCTGGCGGGGGTGGAACCGCTGGAGGGCCTGGCCTCGCATCCGGCTCCCGCGGCGGGCGACCTGGACCGGCTGATCGAGGCGTTGGCCGAGGCCTGGCTGGACCGGCCGCCGATCGTCGCCCGGGCCAGTGCGGCGCTCGGCCCACTGGCAGCGCGGCTCGGCCGCCCGTCGCCGCCCCCCATGACGGCGCCGCACGTCGGCGTCCTCGCCACCCGGTTTCGCCGCGCGGTGCTCGGGGTGTGAGTGTGGGGTGGGTGGCATGGCCACGCGGCTTTCGTGCCGAACACACAATTGAGCGTTACCAGTTGCCGAACCGGCCATTGCAAATGGCGCCATCGACGCTACAATGTTTACCGGAACTGGGGATGTGAAACGTCCGAGAGGAGAAGCTGAATGGTTCGCAGGCATATCGCAGGTCTCATCCTGGTGCTGGTTCTCGGCTTGGCCCTGGTCATTTCGCTCGGGGCCGCCGCCGAGAAAGAGAAGGTCACCGATGAGGCCACGCTGAAGGAATACGACCGCTTCATCGAGATCATGCGGCTCGTGCAGAAGCAGTACGTCCGGGATGTCGACACGAAGAAGCTTTTCAAGGACGCCATCGGCGGGATGCTGAACGGGCTGGACCCGTTCTCGAACTACATTCCCGAGGAAGAGATCGACGAGTTCCAGAAGGCGACGCGCGGCAAGTTCGGCGGCATCGGCATCCAGATCGGCATGCGGCAAGGGTTCCTCTGCGTGATCAGCCCCCTCGAAGGGACCCCCGCGTTTGAGGCCGGCATCCTGGCGGGCGACATTATCATGGCGATCGACGGCAAGTCCGCCGACGGCACCACGCTCGACCAGGCCGTCAAGATCCTCACGGGCGAGCCCGGCACCAAGGTCAAGCTGAAGGTCCGCCACATCACCGGCGACACCGCCGAGATCACGATCACCCGGGCCATCATCGAGGTCCATACCGTCAAGGGCGTCGAGCGCGACAAGAACGACCAGTGGATCTACTGGGTCGACCCGGAGAAGAAAATCGCCTACATCCGCGTGACCAGCTTCGTCGAGAACACCGTGCCGGAGCTGAAGGTTGCGATCGACGGCCTCCTGAAGGACGGCATGAAGGGCCTGATCCTGGACGTGCGGTTCAACCCCGGCGGCATCCTGAAGAGCGCTGTCGATATGTGCGACATGTTCATCTCCGAGGGCATCATCGTCCAGACCAAGGGGCGCACGACGCCCCACTGGGAGGCCACGGCCACCAAGGAAGGCACGTACCCGTTCTTCCCGATGGTGATCATGGTCAACCAGTTCAGCGCCTCGGCGTCGGAAATCGTCTCCGGCTGCCTCCAGGACCATGCCCGCGCCGTCATCGTCGGCGAGCGCAGCTTCGGCAAGGGAAGCGTCCAGAACGTGATTCCGCTCGAAGGCGAACGGGCGGCCCTGAAGCTCACCACGAGCAAGTATTACATGCCGAGCGGCCGCAACATCCACCGCGAAGAGGACATGACCGACAAGGACGAGTGGGGCGTCCAGCCCGACATCCTCATCCCGATGACGCCCGAGGAGTACGTCGCGATCATCAAGGCCCGCCAGGAAGGCGAGGTCATCAAGCGCGGCCTGAACGCCAAGACGAACGGCGACGCCACGAAGCCCGAAGGCGACAAGTCCAAGGCCGAGCCCGACAAGTCGAAAGCCGAACCCGACAAGCCCAAGGTTGAACCGGATAAGCCGAAGGCCATCCCTGACAAGGATACGCCGTCCAAGCCGGCCCCGAAGGGCCTGAAATCGCCCACGCCCGGCAAGGCGGGCGCCGCCGAGGCGGAAGAGGCCGGTCCCGTCCGCGACAAGCAGCTCGAGCGGGCCGTCGACCTCCTGCGCGGCATGGAGGTCATTGAGAAATATCTCAACAAGGGTGGCCCGGTCAAGGGCGAGCCGCGTCCGCCGGTGGCGAAGACGGAGAAGAAGGCGGCTTGAAGGCGGTTCAAGGTTCCAGGTTCAAAGTTCCAAGTGAACGGCGCCACGCCCATACGCGGCGCCGTTTCCTTTGGGCTCTTGCTTGGCGCCTTGAACCCTGAACCTTGAACCCTGAACCTTGAACCCTGAACCTTGAACCTGGAACTGTTTTCATGCGCATTCTCGGTATCGAAACCTCCTGCGACGAGACCTGTGCCGCCGTCGTCGAAGACGGCCGCCGCGTCCTCTCGAACGTCGTCGCCACCCAGGTCGAGATCCACCGCAAGTATGGCGGCGTCGTGCCCGAGATCGCGTCGAGGGCCCACCTGGAGGCGATGGTGCCGGTCGTCGCCGAGGCGCTCGCCGGCGCGGACCTGGGCGCCGCCGAGGTTGATGCCGTGGCGGCCGTCCATCGGCCCGGCCTCATCGGCTCACTGCTCCTCGGCGTCACGGCCGCCAAGACGATCGCGTGGCTGCACGCCAAGCCCCTCGTCGCCATCAACCACGTCGAGAGCCACATCTATGCGCCGTGCCTGGAACGCGAGCGGCTGCCGTTTCCGTGCGTGAGCCTGATCGTCTCCGGCGGCCACACGAGCCTCTACTACTCCGAAGGGCCGAGCGCCCACACGCTCCTCGGCGCGACGACCGACGACGCCGCCGGCGAGGCCTTCGACAAGGTTGCCAGCCTCCTGGACCTTCCGTATCCCGGCGGGCCGAGCATCGACAGCGTGGCCGCGCGCGGCCGGCCGGATGCCGTCAAGTTCTCGCGGCCGTGGCTGGCCGCCGACTCGCTCGACTTCAGCTTCAGCGGCCTCAAGACCGCCGTCCTCTACCACGTGCGCGGCCACGGGCCGGGCGTGAAGGACCGGCGGCCGCATCTTTCCGAGCAGGAGCTGGCCGACGTGTGCGCCAGCTTCCAGGAATGCGTCGTCGACGTGCTGGTCGGGAAGGCCCTCCGCGCCGCCGAGCGGAAGGGGGTCGACGCCATCATGGTCGGCGGCGGCGTGGCGGCCAATCGTCGCCTCCGGAAGCGCCTCGAGGAAGAGACCGCCCGGCTCGGCCTCGAACTCTACATGCCGCCGATGAAGTATTGCACCGACAACGCCGCCATGGTCGCGGGCCTCGCCTGGCACTATGCCCGCGCGGGGCAGTTTGCCGACCTGGGCTTCGAGGCAAGGGCGTATTGATCGGTGTCATGTAGGCCGGGGCGTGCCCCGGCTTCCTTATCTGATCGGCGCACGTCATGTAGGCCCCGCCGCGGCGGGGCTTCCTTATCGTCGTTCTGCCGAACGCGGATCGGATATGAGGAATAACGACATTTGCCGGGGCGCGCCCCGGCCTACAGGATGACAACGACACTTGCCGGGGCGCGCCCCGGCCTACATCCTCAGGAGGCCGAGCCATGGCGTCGCCGCACGACTTTCCGCCGGGCCTGGCCAGCGTTGGCATCGGGGCCGAGGATTTCACGGGCCTCGTGCACTACCGCGAGGCCGGCATCCGGTTCCTCGAAGTCGAGCCCCTGAACAGGGGCTGGATTCCCGGCGACGCCGCCTCCACGCGGTCCTTTCTCGAACTCTGCAAGGCCAACGGCGTCACGCCGCACAGCGTGCATGGCTACTTCTTCCCGCACCTCGGCCACGGCATGACCAGCCCGGACGCGGCCGCGCGGGGCGAAGCGATCCGCCTGAACCGCGCCCTCTTCCATGCCGCTCGCGACATCGGCGCTCGCTACGTCGTCGAGCATCTCCAGGCGGCCTGCGAGGACCAGTCGCCGGAAGATGAGATGGCAATGGCTCTGGAGGCACTGAGGCAACTCGTTCCGGAGGCCGAGCGGACGGGCGTCCGCATCGCCGTCGAGAACCTCGGGCCGAGGTGGGGCGTGCGACAAGTGCAGCAACTTATTGGCCTCGCCGGAAGCGACCATGTCGGCATCTGCTTCGACACGGGCCATGCTGCCCTGTACGGCAACCTCTTCGAGGACCTGCGGCTGTGCGGCGACCGGCTCATGGGGCTTCACGTTCACGACTGCGGGGGCGGCGCGGACCACGTCCTTCCGTATCGCGGGTTCATCGACTGGAAACGCTTCGGAGCCGCTCTGCGCGAGACCGGCTACCGCGGCGTCCTGATGATTGAGGCGAGGCGGTCTTCCGAGAGCGAGACGACGCGCGACTTCGTCCTGGCGGCGCGGCAGGCGTATGATCGGCTCGTGGGCGAACTGTAGGCCGCCGCGTTGGCCCGACAACACGCGCCCCGCAAGCGGGGCGGCTAACGAGGCCCAAAATCCTTTGCGGCTCGCCCCCCGGCGGCCCTATAATGGCCCATTCCATGGATACCGCCGACCTTCGTAAACTGCTGTCCGACGTCCGCGACGGCCGCCTCTCGCCCGACAAGGCCGTCGAGCGGCTGCGGCACATGCCGTTCGAGGACCTCGGCTTCGCCAAGAGATCGG
>Ga0209777_10005469_pt1 | contig 14607 bp, 9 predicted proteins | sample FrelakmetHBP12HB_FD_187147 | JGI IMG/M metagenome (GOLD analysis project Ga0209777, IMG submission 187147) | Freshwater lake sediment microbial communities from the University of Notre Dame, USA, for methane emissions studies -HBP12 HB (SPAdes)... | ecosystem: Environmental > Aquatic >...
CGCCCCTTGCGCCTGAGCGCCCGGAGTTTGGGCTCGAGCGCCGCCGCGTCGGGTAAAAGGTCGGTCTTGGTCAGCACCACCAGTTGCACCCTTTTCCCCAGGTCCGGATGAAACGCGATCAGCTCCGCGTTGATCAGGGCCACGTCGGCCACCGGGTCCGCGCTCGAGCAGTCCACCAGGTGGAGCAAGAGCCGGGTCCGCTCGGCGTGCTTGAGGAAGCGCAGCCCCAGCCCGCGGCCTTCGCTGGCGCCCTCGATCAGGCCGGGCAGGTCCGCGACCACGAAATGTTGCTCCTCGCGGACTTTGACCACCCCCAGGACCGGTGCCTTGGTGGTGAAGGGATAGTCGGCAATTTTGGGATGGGCCGCGGAGATTCGCGAGAGCAGGGTGGACTTGCCCGCGTTGGGCAGCCCGATCAGACCCACGTCGGCGAGCAGCTTCAACTCGATCCGGAGCTGCTTTTCTTCGCCCGGCTCGCCCGGCTGGGCCAGGCGCGGAGTCCGGTGCGTCGAACTCTTGAACCAGGCGTTGCCGTGGCCGCCGCGTCCGCCCCGGGCCGCGATCACCTGCTGGCCGGGCTGGGTCAGGTCGGCGATCAGGTCGCCGCTGCCCGCGTCCCGGATCACGCTTCCGCACGGCACCCGGATGACCACCTCCTCCGCGTTCCGGCCATTGCAGTCCGAGCCTTGGCCGGGCTGGCCCGAGCGGGCGCGGTAGCTCTTGCGGTAGCGTAAGTCCAGGAGGGTGGTCAGGCGCGGCTCGGCCGAGAAGACGACGTCGCCGCCTTTGCCGCCGTCGCCGCCGTCCGGCCCGCCCCGGGGCATGTATTTTTCGCGCCGGAGGCTGACGCAGCCCGGGCCACCGTCACCGGAGCGCACGGTGACGGTCACCTCATCAACAAATTGCATGGCGGGGAAAAAACCGGAAAGGAGGGCTGGCCGGCCTCAGGCGTTCACGGGCAGGACCGAAACCCGGCGCCGACCCTTGCTGGCCGGCGTGAACACCACCCGGCCCTCGATCAGGGCGAACAAGGTAAAGTCCTTGCCCACGCCCACGCCCAGACCCGGATGGATTTTGGTGCCGTGCTGCCGCACCAGGATGTTCCCGGCCTTGACCGTCTCGCCGGCATAGTGCTTGACCCCCAGCCGCTGGCCCGCGCTGTCCCGGCCGTTGCGGGCGCTGCCCGCGGCTTTTTTATGCGCCATGGCTGTCTCCTCCCTGCGCCGAGGACGGGATCGCGTCGGTCAGGATCTGTTTGATCCGGACCCCGGTGTAGCTCTGGCGGTGGCCCTGCTTCTTGTGGTAGCCCAAGCGCTTGATTTTCTTGAAGATGATGATCTTCTTGCCCCGGCCCTGGCTCTCCACCACGCCCACCACCCGGGCGTTCTTGACCAAGGGGTTGCCCACCACCACCCGGTCGTCCTCGCCGAGCAACAAGACCTCCGCAAGCTCGATCGCCGCGCCGACTTCAACCTCGAGCTTCTCCAGCTTCACCAGTTCGCCCGGCTCGACCTTATACTGCTTCCCGCCGCTGCGTATGACCGCATACATGAAACGAATCCTTCCTCTCCTGAAGTTCTTTAGCAGAACCAATAATATTTACACATTCAGACCGTTTCGTCAAGTTTTATCGGATGCCAATCAATCCTTTGGTCCGCTGGTCCCAAATTTGACGCTCGGGAGCCGAGAGCCACTCATCCACTTGGCCCCGAGGAAAATCCAAAATCAATTCCCAAAAGCGGAGTTGCCGGGGAGTCAACTCCCGGCCGTGATCGCGCAGCATCCAGGCCCGAAGTTCACTGTCCCCGACTCGGCCGCGCAGCCAAGTGATTGACTCCCAATCTCCCCGGCTCAGGATTCGCCCGAGGATAAATTCCCGGTGCGCTTCCCACCGCAGGGAACCGAAACGGCAGTCCCAAAAGAACCGGCGCAGCTTCTCTGGAAGTCGAGCAGAGCGGCCTGATTTACGCCGAGGCGGTTTGGTCTCAGGTTTTTTCAAGCGACATGTATTCCTTGGGTTCGGGTATCGGCAGCCCGGTTCGCTTGGCTATTTCCCGAGCGAGCTTCCGGAAATCCTGATAGGATTCCTCCACGGCTTGGGCATGGGAGCCAATGGCGCCGTCGGCCGGCTTGAGTTGGAAAATTGCCTTGCGAACTTCCTGGGCCATGGGGATGAGGCTTCGATAATGTTTCAGCATCGCCAAGCAGAGGGGATCGTTTTTCACGGAAACCCTCTTTGACCCGGGCTGATCCAGAATTTTCTCTCGATATTCCCCTGGAATTCGGCCAATCCATTTCTCGTAGGCTTTGACCGGACGGTCCAATCGAACCGAGTGTTGCAAGACAATGTAGCCTATCGGCTCCATGCTTCCCTTCGGAAGTTCCAAATCAGGTACGGGATTCTTTTGAAGTCGTTCTTGCCATTCTTTCCGCCATCTTCTTAAAGTAGGACCAAGATTGCGCAATCCTTGCAATGAAAACAAATCCGGAGCGAGAGGAACAACAACATAATCAGTCGCGACGAGGGCGGCTCGATTGATGGCTCCGAGGTTGGGGCCCAAGTCCATTAAAATAATGTCAGCTCGCTGTTTTATGGCTGCTTTCTGCATAACTCTCCAAAAAGCCGAGATGACGCGAAAAGGTCCACCCGAAATGGCGTCCGAACATTTTGGCCATTCTCCGGCGAGATCGTCCTCAAACTTTGAAAGCGCCATGTCTCCCACCAGGAGCGCCAAGTTGTCCTCAATAAATTCGAGCTCGGGTTCGGTAATATCACCAGTCTTTTCGATCAAAGGCTCCACCATCTTGAATATCGTTTGATGCTTGCCACTATTCTCCCATATCGGCTCCAAGCGGTCCTCGCTTAAAAATGCCGAGGTTAGATTGGCCTGTGGATCCAAATCCGCAGCCACGACCCGGAGGTCCAGTGCGGAATACATCCAAGCCAAGTGGTAAACTAGCGAAGTCTTCCCTACCCCACCTTTATTATTGAAAAATGCCAGAACCGGAACACTCATGGTCGTGCCCTCACGATGGCTAATACCTGCGTGGCCTGCAATTGAAAATCGGGTAGAGGGTTACCATTCTTGCTCAACTCTTCGCGAGCCAGAGGAATTCCCATACCAAACTTTTGCACATAACCCAGATTTTCCATGGCTTCCGCCAGGTGAGGATTCCGGTAGTCGGTGACTCCAGGCTGCCCAAAGTTCTCACAGGTTACCTGGCCATAGGGGCCTCCCGGACTCAGAATTTCAATCCGGTCGGAAAACCAGTAGATTCTCACAGGGGCATTGGTGCCTTCGTAGTTGCGATGAAGCACGGCGTTGTAAGATAGTTGTTGCAAGGCCACGATGGGATAATCCGGACGCCGAATCTCAGTAGGTTGGCTCTTGATGTCCAGGGCCACGCGAATATTCAGCCCGAGAGTCTCTTCAAGCCTTCGTAGTAATTCGGGCAGAGGTCCGCTAATCCGCTTCTCGTCAACGATGGGATCGGTAATTTTGGTGCCGTCAAAACGGGCAAATTGAACATAGGCTCCAGGAATATATTCGGTCGGTTCTTTACCGCTTACCAGAAGGCCGAGATTGGTCGGCTTGAGCTCCGGTCCTATGGTACCAAATCGAAGTGAGGCAAGTTGTTGTTCCTGAGTGCGCTGATTTTGCCCCAAGACCTCGGGGTGCAAGGCGTTTGGCAAATACTCTCGGTTGAAAAGATCCAAATCCAAGTCCTCCCGGGAGGCTCTGGAAACCGGCCGCAGATCAAATGGCAAATCTTTGGATCTTCTTTTTTCAGTTAGGCGACGTTCCTCTTCCGGTGAGGCCAACTGGGTCGTCGGCCCGACCCGAACCCAAATTTGCTGATTATAGCGGATGGGAGTGTCGTCAGAAGGTTGGACTATGACAACTACTAACTCGCATCCCTTCAAGTTTTTCTTTTGCGGCTGGATAGTGGGAAAAGGATGGACGCTCCCGTCTCTTCCCATGTTGGAGAGAGAGTTTAGTAACTGGTCATCTATGGTAACGTTGGAACAACTTCCATCATTATTTGCCCCAATAAAGAGAACTCCCGGCTGCTCGCGGCCAGATAAGTCATTGGCGAAGGCGCATATGACCCGGTGGATATCTCTTTTGTCGCTGGCAGAGGCCTTCCGTTCAGCGCGATCGGATTCCAAATCTGCTAACAGGTGTTCTAGCTCTCGATCATCCATTGGTCATGGTTTCCATATGCAAAGATATTCGGCTGGTCATTTCGTCTTCTTCTTGCGCGATGCTTCCACCTGGCGCTTGAGCAGGGTCAGCTCCTTCATGAACAGCTCCGAGGTCAACTCGCCCATTTCCTTTTTCATCATCAGGCCCAACAGCTCGTCGAACTGGTATTCGCGGGTGCTGATCTCGCTCCGCAGTTCCTCGATCTGCTGCAGGCGCGCCTTGAGCGCGTTCGCGTCCAGGAAATCCGCGCCCGTCGCTTCCAGCTCGGCGAGCTTGCGCCTGGCCTGCTCGAGCCGCTCGGACTCTTCCGGCGCCGCGGGGATTTTTTCCATCTCGCCGGTCGCGATCTCGGGCGCGGCCGGCTTTTCCCGCTCGACGTTGAAGAACATCTCGTCTTCGGTCAGCTCGGTCTTGGGCAGCGGCTTTTCCGCCAGCGCGGAAAAGTCCGGAGTGTCGGGCCGCTCGGCGAGGTCGCCTTCAAACGCGGGTTTGGGCGGCGGTCCCTCGAAGGGCAGCCCCGCCTCCGGCTTGAATTCATAGTCCATCGCCGCGGGCGGCAGATCAAACTCGGGCACCGGCGGAGCGTGCGGCTCCAGGATCGGCGGCGGACCCAGTTCGTCCGTAGGCTCGGCCAGGTCCAGCGGCGGCGGGATCAGCGACGGCGGCTCCGAAGTCGCGGCTGAGGTCACCGGCGCCTCGAAAGGCGGGGCAGCAGCCTCGGCAGCCGGCTCCGGTTCAAGCGGCGGAGGCGCCATGGGGGGCGGAGGCGCAGGCGGAGCGGGACGCGAGGGTGAGAGCACCCGCGCCCCAATTGGCGGTGCGGCGGCCAGGGGCGGCAACTCCAGATCGGGAAGGTCGAGCGAGGGCGGAGCGGCTTCGGGTGGAGGCGGGGTTGGCTCGGGCTCCGGCGCAACCGGAGCCGCCTTGGGCGCCGGGGCATGGAAAAAATCATCCGCCACCGGTGGCACCTCGGTCACGGACTCATCGGACAAGAACTGCCCCTGGCTGAAATCCGCGCTCGCCACTTCCCGCCGCTCGAACAGGGACCGGTCCAGCCCGGTGCGGGCGTGCTCGATGCCGACCCCCCCTTTGGAAACCTGCTCCTGGTCCAGGACCGGGACAAATTCGTGGGCCCCGGCCAGCTCCATCTGGGAGCCGTCATCTTCCGGCAGCTCAAGGTCAATCCCCTCGCGCGACGCGAACTCGGGCTCCGAAGAGAGCGGCGCCGAGGGCGCGCCGTGCTCGATCTCGAATTCGGGTTCCGCCTCCAGGCTGGGCGGCTTTTCCAAAGCCGGCGGGGCCGGCGGAGGCGAAGCCGGCGCCGGACGCGCGGGTGGGGGCACCCGCGCCCCCAAAGACGGCGTGACCGGCGGGCGCGGCGGAGGCGCCGGTTGCGCCGGACGCGAGGGCGGGGGCACCCGCGCCCCTAAGGGCGGCGAGGAGGCTGGTGGTCGTGGCGGAGGCGCCGGCGGCGCCGGACGCGAGGGCGGGGGCACCCGCGCCATGATGGGCCCGGTCGAGGCGGACGGTCGCTCCGGTGGCGAGGGCGGCGCCGGACGCGCGGGTGGGGGCACCCGCGCCCCTAAAGGCGGTGCGGCCGGGCGAGCCGGGGCCTGAGGCCGCGGCGGGGGAGTTTCCATGCCGGCCTTGATCATGGTGATCTCATCCCGCACGATCTCGACCTCATCGTCCTCGGGACGGATGCCGACCCCCTCGCTCTCCAGGGCCTCGTCGCGGAGATCAAACTGGCCTTCGCCCACCACCTGGGGTTCGGCGGGCTTAGGCTCTTTCACTTTGGTACGTTCCGAGTCTTGGCGGCGCAGCTCGGCGGGGGTCACGCCCCATTGGGAGCCGCTGACCATCTCGGGCGAGTAATCGCCGTAATGGGAAAGAACCTTGGCAATGGCCGAGTCGGTCGCCAGCACCGGCTCGATCTTACAGTTGGTCAGGAACTGAATTTCATCGGCCGACTGCAGGTCCGAAGGATCGGACATGGCCAGCACCAGGGTCTTTTTGCCGGGAGTCTCTTTGACCACCACCGGCACCACCTCGTACTTGCGGGCCATCTGCTCCGGGACCATGGCAAAGGTCTGGGGCGCGATGCGCGAGCGGGTCAGGTCCACCGCCCGCATCTTGAACTGCTGGCTCAAGAAGCGGAGGAAGGTCTCTTCTTCGAGGAACCCCTGGTCCACCAGGCACTTGCCCAGCTTGCCGCCCCAGCGGCGCTGGTAGCCCAGGGCCGACTTGAGTTGCATCTCGTCAATCAAGCCGGCCTGGAGCAGGAGGTCGCCGAGTTTGATTTGTCTGCCGGCCATGGCCGCTGCCGCCCTTTTTTCCTAGACCGGAGAAATCTCGAACTGTTCCTGGTGGAAATTGTTGTTGGCGGTCACCTGGAGCTTGAGCGCGAGGGTCCGCTCCAACTCTTCCACCCCGGAACGTTCCTCTTCCAGCAAGAGGTCGGCAATCTCCGGGTGCACGAACAGACTCACCGTCTGCCCCCGCCATTGCCGGCCGGTCTTGCGGATTTCCCGGAAAATTTCATAGCACACGGTCTCGCCCGACTTCACGAACCCCCGCGCCTCGCAATAAGGGCAAGGCTCGCACAAGATTTGCGACAGGTTCTCCCGGGTGCGCTTGCGGGTCATCTCGACCAGGCCCAGTTCGGAAATTTTCAGGATGGTGGACTTGGTCTTGTCCCGGCGCAGCGCCGCTTCCAGGGCCTGGAACACCCGCTCCCGGTTCTGCCCCACGGCCATGTCAATGAAATCAATGATGATGATGCCGCCGATGTTGCGGAGCCGAAGCTGATAGACCACCTCTTTCACCGCCTCCAGGTTGGTCTTTAAGATGGTGTCCTCGAAGTGGCGCTTGCCCACGTAGCGGCCGGTGTTGACGTCCACCGTGGTCAGGGCCTCGGTCTGGTCAATCACCAGGTAGCCGCCCGACTTCAGCCAGACCTTGCGGTCGAGCGCGCGGTTGATCTCGTGCTCGATCCCGTAGTGCTCGAACAGCGGCTCCTCCCGGTCCCACAACTCCACGGTCTGGCGCCGGGTGGAGAGGAAGGCGTTCATGAAGCGCATGATCTCCTGGTGCTGCTCCGGGGAATCCACCAGGAGCTTTTCGACCTCGTCGGTGTAGATGTCGCGGATCACCTTGAGGTCCAGGGTCAGGTCCTGGTGCACGATGCTGGGAGTGGAAGCCCGGCGGGTGCGCTCCTGGATGTCGGCCCAGAGCTTGAGCAGGTAGTTCATGTCCGCGGTGATGTCTTTTTCCGGCTGGTCCTCGCTCACCGTGCGCACGATGAACCCGCCCGCGCCTTCGGGCCGGAGCCGCTCGACCAGTTTGCGCAGGCCCTGGCGTTTCTTGTCGTTCTCGATCCGCCGGCTGACGCCGATGCGGTTCATGGTGGGCATGTAGACCAGGTAGCGGCCGGGCAGGGAGAGGTGCGTGGTCACCTGGGCGCCCTTGGTGCCCAGCGGCTCCTTGGCCACCTGCACCACCACTTCCTGGCCCTCGCGCAGCAGGTCCTGGATGCTCACGTCGCCGGCGAAATAACGGGGCCGCTCGCGCTCGCCGGCCCGCTCGATGTCCACGTCCTCCGACTCCTCGGGGAAAGGCGAAAGCTCGCGGGGATTGGCGAGCACGTCGGTGACATACAGGAAGGAAGCCCGCTCCAGCCCGATGTCCACGAAGGCCGCCTGCATCCCGGGCAGGACCCGGACCACTTTGCCCTTGTAGATGTTGCCGACCATGCCCCGGTCGCGGTTGCGCTCGAGGTAAAGCTCCGCCAGGATGCCGTTTTCCACCAACGCCACCCGGGTTTCCTGGGAGGTCACGTTAATCAAGATGAGATTCTGCATCACGCGGTTGGACGATTCAGCGCCGGCGCATGCGGACCGCCTGGCCGGGGAAGCGCACGGCCCGGCTTTCCTTGAATTCCGCGCGCAGGCGCATCACCGTCAGTTCTTTAACCTCCTCCTCGGACCGTCCGAAAACGTGCTGGACCACCTCGCTCGGCTTCACCCCCGCTCCGGCTCCGGCCCGCAGCCAGAGCCGGAGCGATCCCTCGGGGGTGATCTGGATGTCTTTAACCCGGTCTTTCAGGTCAACGGTTCGCTCGCCCTTCTCGCGTTTTTGTAAGATGGGGAACGTCGCTCGATTTTCAAAGGCCTGCACCGCTTCCGGGGTGAACCATTCCCCTCCCCGCCCGGCCGGGGCCTCAATCCGATACTCGAACAAATTTATCATAGTAGAAATCGCCGGCGACTGCAAGGGCAATTCGCGGCATTCGAGCACCGCCAGACCCTCGGGCAAAACCTGAGCCAGCCGCTGCCCGACCTCTTCCTCGGGCACGCGCTTGACCAGTTCCAACTCGAGGTATTCCGCCTCGCTCGCCACCCCCACCGGCGGCGCCGGACCATAGATCAGGCGCGGCAGCGGATGGAACCCCTGGCTGTAGCGCATGGGCAAGTCCGCCCGGCGCACCGCCCGCACGAACAGGCGGTTGATCTCCAACTGGCCTAAAAACCGGGCCGCCTCCTTCCGCGCATACCGGAGCCGGTAGCGGAAGCGCAGTTCCGGCGGAAGCTCGGGACGCGCGGGTGGGGGCACCCGCGCCCCAGCCGGCTCGATCTCCGGCATCGGCTCCAGGTCCGGACTAAGGCGCGGCTTGAGGGTCTTCAGGTCGCACAAGCCGCAGGATTCCCGGCACCCGGCGATCCGGCAGTCATCGGTAAACGCTTCGGCAAAGGCGCGCTGGCGCTCGCGGAGCAGGAACTGGCGGGTCACACCCGGATCGAGGCGGTCCCAGGGAAAGACCTCGGTCTCCGGCCGCGGCCGGGTGGTATAAAAAGCCGCGTCCACTTCGGCTTCGGCCAGGGCTTGCTCCCAGCCGGCCGGATTAAAGGCCTCGCTCCAGCCCTCGAACCCCAGCCCGAGCGAGCGGCCCCGGAGCAGGAGCCGGGAGAGCCGGCGGTCGCCCCGGCTGAAGATACCCTCCAGCCGGGAGAGCCGCGGGTCCTGCCACTTCAAATGGATCCGACCGCGGCGGAACCGGCGACGGAACTCGCCCTGGATCCGCTCCAACCGCTCCGACTCAATTTGCGGCTCCCACTGGAAGGGCGTATGCGGCTTGGGCACAAAGGCCGAGACGCTCAAGTTGAGCTGGGGATGGCCGTAGCGGCCGCCGACCCGGTCTATCTCCTGCACCAGGTCCAAAATCCCGAACACGTCCTCGTCCGTCTCCGTGGGCAGGCCCACCATAAAGTAGAGCTTCAACGTCCTCCACCCGTGGGCAAACACTTCCTCGGCCGTGGACAAGAGCTCGGCGTCGGTGTAAGGCTTGTTGATCACCCGGCGCAGGCGCTCGCTCGAAGCTTCCGGCGCGATGGTGAACCCGGTCTTGCGCACCTGCCGGATCGCCTTCATCAACTGGCCCTTGAGGGACTGCACCCGCAGGCTGGGCAGCGAGACCGCCACCCGCTTCGCGTGGTGCTCGCGGACCACGCGCTGGAGCAGGTTTTCGATCCCGGAATAGTCTCCGGCCGAGAGGCTGAGCAGTGAGCACTCCTCGTAGCCAGTGGCCTGCAGGCCCTCGCGCAAGAGCGAGAGCACCTGCTCGGCCGGCCGCTCGCGGTAAGGCCGGTAGATGATCCCGGCGTGGCAGAAGCGGCAGCCGCGCGTGCAGCCCCGCGCGATCTCGACCACCACCCGGTCGTGGACCGCCTCGGCAAACGGCACCAGTGGCCGGGTCGGAAACGGCGCTGAACCCAGGTCGGCCACGATCCGGCGGCTGACTTTTTCGTAGCCGGACTTCCGCGCCCGGACTTCCGCCACCGATCCGTCGGCCTGGTATTCCGGCTCGAAAAATTCCGGGACATAGACCCCGTGGATTTCCGCCAGCCGGTTCAGCAAGGCCTCGCGTCCGCCCCCGGATTTTTTCCAGGCCCGGACCGCGGCGCTGATATCCAGCGCCGCCTCTTCGCCGTCGCCGAAGAGGAAGGCGTCGAAAAATTCGGCCAGCGGCTCGGGGTTGCTGGCGCAAGGTCCGCCACCGAGGACCAGGGGCCAGCGGCCGGATTTGCGGTCCTGCGCCCGGAGCGGGATTCCGGCCAGCTCGAGCATGGCGAGCACGTTCGAGTAGCAAAGCTCGTGCGGGAGCGAGAAGCCGAGCACGTCGAATTCCTTGAGCGGCCGGCGCCATTCCTGGGAAGCCAGGGGCAGGTTTTGCTGGGAAAGCTTGGCCGCGAGGTCGGTCCAGGGCGCGTAGGCGCGGTCGCAGGCCACGCCCTCCCGGTCGTTGAGCAGGTGATAGAGGATGCGCAGCCCGAGGTGGCTGATCCCGATTTCGTAAACGTCCGGGAACGCCACGACCCAGCTGACCTCGGCTGTAGCCGGGTCCTTGCGGACCGCGTTCAGCTCATGACCCAGGTAGCGGATCGGGCTTTGCACATGGGGCAATAAGGCTTCGAATAAATCCATGGGTTATGCAATCCAAAAAATCTTTGCGTGCGGACAAAAAATCGGCCCGGCCTCACGACCGAGGCCGCGGCCGCTCGCATGAACCTGACCGGGGGAAGAAAACGATTGCTGGATTTTAGCCCGCCTCGGGAGCGATGCCTTCGCCCGCACCGGCGGCGAGGGGGCAGCTAACTGCCCTCGGCTCAATCGCTTTCAGTCCTCCCGGTCAAGGCTTTCCTTCACTCGATCTCAATTATAGTATAGCAAATTACGGCCCAATTCGCCATTGCAGAATGCGAAACCGCCCCCCAAATCTCCGGCTAAGCATAACTCAGCGTCAAAATATTTTTCCGCACCTGTCCAAAAAACTTCCGCTGAACCTTCGCGCCCAAGCGTAGCAGCATCCGCCGCGCGTGGTGCACCACTTTCTCCACCGTGTTGACCAGCAAAAAACGCAACCGCTTCGGCCGCGCCGGCCAAAATTCTCCGGGTCAGGCCGCCCGCTTCAGGGCGCGATTTCCGCCGGCTAGGGGAGCGGGTGGGCGGTAACCTGGACCGGGTGCTCGATCATCTGGAGGATTTCGGTCACTTTCTGGTCGGTAAAGGGGTAAGGGTAATAGTGGTAATACCAGAAGCTATAGGTTCCTCGTTCCATCCCTTTGAGGTTTTTCATCCACAGGCCGGCGAGGATCTGAGACGAGGGTTTGGAGGAAGAGGCGCTGGATTTTTCCGTCACGTAGCTGGTTCGGATCAGTTTGTGGTTGAGTCGCTCGTCGAGCACCAGGACGTCAATCATTCCGCCCTGGGGACCGCTGACGATGAGGTAGGGATTGTCGTCCTCGGTATTAAGCTCGGGGTCAGGCTTCCCGTCCAGGAGGATCCCCTGCGGGTTGGAGGGGTTGCGATAGATCGAGCCAAGAATCGCGGGCGTGAAATCCAGCGCCCAATAATAGGAGATGTCGAGGAAGACCTTGTTGGCGGTAAAAGGGAAGTTCAGGTTCGAGGGCGAAAGATGGCCGTTGGGATAGTAGGTCAGGAAATACTCGGTGCTCCATTCGAAGTTGAAGTTCTTCAGTTTCACCATGTCCAGTTCATCGCGAATCACTCGCACCGGGCCGTCAATCACGCCCAGCAAGACCGATTTGATATCCTGGGCTGGGACGTGCAGGGGAATCGCGCCGTTGAGCAGACGAGCCTTGATCCCGTATTGTTGCGTTCGGAACAGGTTTTCGCCCCACTCACCGTTCGGCCGGCGCAGGCGGAGCCAATGGTAATAGGCTTCGCCCTGGGGTTCGCCAAGCTCGTAGTTATCACTCAGGATGAACTCCGCGTTATTTTCCACGCGGTGGTGGATATAGTCTTTGGGAGCGGGGGTTTCCACGCCCGGCTGGTCCAGAAGATAGACCCAGGCCTTGGCCAGGTTTTGAGGGTCGCTCAGCTCGATTTCCACGCCGCGGAGATAGGAGAGGGCCGGTTTTCCCGGAGTTTTATCGCCCGCGTCCTTGACCAAGAACACGATTTCATCGTTGGGGTCCAGTTTGGTGCCGTCGCGGTTTGGGTCGCGGCCCTTCTCGTTGGGAAAAACATAGCGGCCCTCGGCATCGCGCTTATCCACCTGGAGAGAGATGAGCTGTAAACCGGAAGCTCTCTGGGCATAAAGGTGGAGGTCTTTGATCTCAGACCCCACCAGGGCCAGGACATCAGCGCCGGTGAACTGAATGAAATCCTCGGTGCGACTCAGGGTCCGCTTTTTCGCTTCCGCCGCGACCGGGCCAGGCATACTCCCGGCCCCCACCAGAGCGGCTGTCCAAAGGAGAAACAAGGGTTTAATTAATCGCGGGTTCATGTTTGGTTTCCTTTCCCTTAACCCGGCCTTGAACTAGCAAGATGCGGGGTCCATTTTAAAGCTTTTTCCTGGCAAGGGTCAAGGAGCTGTGCAGGTTCAATACCTCGTGAACACTTGGGTGGGATGTTTGGACGACGAGGTCAGAGCCTAATGCCGTTCACTTAAGCGAAAATCGGAAAGAAAAGAATTCTCACGCCAAGACGCAAAGCTCGCAAAGCAAAGGAGTTTGAAACCCTTGGCGTCTTTGCGCCTTTGCGTGAAACCTCTTAACTGAACAGCATTGGGTCAGAGCCCAACATAAGATATCGCATTTCTGTATAATAATTAACCACCGCGGCATGAAGTGGAATCGAAGCGGCTTGAGGGAAGAAGCATGAGGCTGGAGGCTTCGGAGTTTGCAGACAGCTCCTTTGATCTAAAGGGTTGACGGACAGGAATGTCTGTCCCCCGGCAGTCCGGGCCTTGGTCCTGGGCCGGTTTCCAAACCGGGCCGAAGAGTCTGAGTCCGGCGGCGGCAAGTAGGGGGACATCCTCGAACGTCGCCGCCGGCGCTTCTTTCTCTCATTCCAAGCGATTCTTTACAAGTCCCGTAAATCTCGATAAAATTAATAGACTATGCCAAGTATCGCCTCCGCGCGCCGGCCCGCGCACCTCCAGGGCCTCCGGGTGGCGCCCCAGGCCAGGCATGGGATCAAATTGAGGCTGCGCCGGGCCAGGCTGCGCACGGTCTGCGAAGCGGCCCGCTGCCCGAATTTAGGCGAATGCTTCAGCCGGCCGACGGCGGCCTTCCTGATCCTGGGCGATCGCTGCACCCGGCGCTGTGGCTTTTGCGCGGTGGAGAAAGGCGCGCCGCTCCCGCCGGACCCGGGCGAGCCGGCCGCGGTGGCCGAGGCGGCGCGAGAGCTGGGCTTGAGATACGTGGTGGTCACCTCGGTGACCCGCGACGACCTGGCCGACGGCGGAGCGGCCCAGTTTGCGGCTACGATCCACGAGGTGCGCCGGGCGATTGCCGGGGTCAAGATTGAAGTTTTAACGCCGGACTTTAGCGGGAATGAAGCCGCGATCCGGACCATGGCGCAGGCCGGGCCGGAGGTGTTTAACCACAATTTGGAGACGGCGCCGGGCCTGTATGCGCGGGTGCGGCCGGGCGCGGATTATCGGCGCTCGTTGGGTCTGTTGCGGTCGGTGAAAAAGTTGGCGCCGGGTTTGGTCACCAAGTCCGGGCTGATGTTGGGTTTGGGCGAGACCGCGGCCGAGGTGGAGGCGGTGATGGATGACCTGCTGGCCGCGGGGGTCGAGGCGCTGACCCTGGGCCAGTATCTGCCGCCCTCGCGCCGGCATTTGCCGGTGGCCCGATACCTTGAACCCGAGGAGTTCGCTGTCTGGGCCGAGCAGGGCAAGGCCAAAGGGTTCCGGCAGGTTTGGGCCGGGCCGTTGGTGCGGAGCAGTTATCACGCGGACGAAATGATGAATTCGGAACTGAGGCAAACATGAGTCAATTTCAACGAATGCAGCGGCTTCCGCCCTACGTGTTCAACCAGGTGGTGGAAGCAATGAAGGAAGCCCGGCGCCAGGGCGAGGACATCATTGATTTGGGGATGGGCAACCCGGACCTGCCCACGCCGCAACTGATCGTGGACAAGGTCAAGGAAGCGATTGACAATCCGAAGAACCACCGCTACAGCGCCTCGCGCGGCATCCAGGGCTTGCGCAAGGCGATCTGCGACTGGTATCAGCGCAACTACGAGGTCGAGTTGGACCCCAACTCCGAGGCCATTGCCACCATCGGGGCCAAGGAAGGGCTGTCGCACCTGGTGCTGGCCACCGTGGACAACGGCGACGTGGTCTTCGTGCCCAACCCGACTTATCCGATCCACGCTTACTCGGTGGTGATTGCGGGCGGCGATTTGCGCACGATCCCGCTGACCGGGGAGGACGATTTTTTTGCCGGGCTGTTGGCCGCGACCAAGACCACCTGGCCGCTGCCCAAGATGATGATCCTGTCCTTCCCCCACAACCCGACCACCAGGGTGGTGGAGTTGGACTTTTTCGAGAAGGTGGTGGCGTTTGCCAAGGAGCACAAGATCTGGATCG
>Ga0209777_10005470_pt1 | contig 14605 bp, 14 predicted proteins | sample FrelakmetHBP12HB_FD_187147 | JGI IMG/M metagenome (GOLD analysis project Ga0209777, IMG submission 187147) | Freshwater lake sediment microbial communities from the University of Notre Dame, USA, for methane emissions studies -HBP12 HB (SPAdes)... | ecosystem: Environmental > Aquatic >...
TGAGCGTGTCACAAAAATCTGCACTCTTTATCTTGTTCATAATCATCTTGATAATAACTCTCTTGGTGGGGTGCCGATCGTCCAGGCTGCCGACCGCTACGCCTGACCACAAGACCATCCAGACGCAAGCCATACCACAAGAGACCGGTACTGCATCTTACTACCAGACAAAAGCCGCTCAATTTTTGGCGCAAGCTACGGCTGATGCAACTGGAGGTAGCTCAGGAAGCGAAGATTTCCCGTATGCGCCCTGTGTTATTTCAGCCCTTGTTGTAGCTGCGGTGGTAGGTATATATACTCGCAGCCGACGCAGGAAATGACTATTCCTGAGATTGTTGCAAATTGGGATTTACATAAGCTATTTTGATTTCACAAATAAGTTACTGGGATGTCTACAGCGGTTCGAAGCCCCCAAGGGACTTCGAACCGCTGCTAATTGTTTTATTGTGGAATCTTTTGTTTTTCGACATGTTTTTCTGTTTTTATAGGCGAGAAACTAACGGGTTTTCCGCTGGATTTTAGGTAATGACGTCGTACAAGAAATGTCCGCTGTCTTATTGTGTCAGGTGCTTGGCCTTGGCTAGACCCACATCACCAGCTAGGAACAATCTATCAGCGGTCGCCCATTTTTGATTCTAATTCACCTCTTGTTTTGCCACTGGTTTTGCTCTACAATACAAAGCAGAATGACAATATTGCTTAACAGGAGACCCGAATGAGCATACCAACTTCAGTCAAAGTAAGCCAGCGTTTCCAGATCGCGGTGCCGCAGATGGCGCGCAAACGACTCAAGATCCAGGGCGGCGACCGCCTGCTGGTGGATGTGCAGGATGGGATGATCATCCTGATGCCCCAGCCGCGCCGGTATGCCGAGGCGCTGGCTGGCCTGCACCGGGAAATCTGGGAGGGGGTGGATATTCAGCAGGCAGTGGATAAGGAGCGCGGAGCATGGGACGCATCGCCGAAAGCCTGACCGGCTGCAAGGTGATCGGGCTGGATACGCCGGTGTTCCTCTATCACTTCGAGAGCCACCCGGATTATTCACCCTTGACCAAAGAACTCCTGGATGGCATCGAGCGCGGCCGTTGGGAAGGCGTGACCTCGATGATCACCCTGATGGAGACAACGGTCCACCCCTGGCAGGTGGGGCGGGAGGATGTGGCCCGCAAGTACGAAGCCTTGCTGGTCAACTTCCCGCACCTGACCTTTGCGGCAGTGGACCGTGAGGTGGCGCGCACCGCCGCCCAGTTGCGCGCAAGGTTCCAGGTTCGGCCTCCGGACGCGTTGCAAGTGGCTGCCGCCCTCGTACATGGGGCGCAGGCGTTTGTCACCAACGACAAACACCTGGAGCGGCTTGGGTCCCTGATCAGGGTGGTGATGCTGGACGATATGCTGAAGGGCAGGTAGCGTTCCCGCTTGATTTGGAGGGTGTCAATGACGAATATTGAAAAAATCAAGGCCGAGTTGGAGGAGATCGAGCAAACGCTCAAGACCTGGCAAAGGCCAAGAGCACTTTTGCGCAGAAAACCCGCGCCGATGTCATGAGGCGCAAATCCGAATTAACAAATTCTTTGTCGAAGAAAGCGATCGCCTGAGAATGTTTGGAAAGGGCGACTTGCATGAATACCCCCAGAGCTAGTACCGATTAGAACATCGCATAATACGAACGATTGATGACACCCCACCAAAGGCCATGTTCGCACAATACCTCGCTTCTTCAAGGGTTTCTCGCGCTTATCCAACCCGAAGACGAATAGCGCTCTTGACCTCTTCATTCAAATTACAACACCATCTGTCTCAATCGCCTTGATAATTGGCTGACCAGCTAACTGTTTACTATAGATCAAGGTAGATATTACGATCCCCGTCTCCAGGCTGACTTCCCAGGCAATCTCGCTGATCTTTCGGCGCATATCTGGCGTAACAACTGGGCCTTCGATATAAAGATCCAAGTCAGAATCAGAAGCAGCATCCCCACGAGCGCGCGAACCATACACCATCAGCCGCTTAATGGGAGCTACTTTAAGCAGACGGTGTTTAACCATACGGGCAATTCTGGCGTCATTACGCGACAGCATGATTGCATTATATAGCAACTAAGGGCAACTGCTTACCAAAAGCTACCGTTTTAGACAGCCCCTATTTATATTCTCATCGCCAAGATCTGGATAACAACGACTTTCACTGTTCGCCCGCAAATCGAGACTTTACTGTAAAAATCCTGTTCATAATATTTGCGGTTTGACTTTGCGAATATAAAAGTAGGAGCGCATTTATCGTATGGGAATACAAAATGGACCTAATGCGTCAGATTCCTTCTTTTGAGTGTCGCAAGCAGACCTATGCCACACTCTTATCCCCCTCCGAATACACGCACTTGAAGGTTTACCACTTCAAAATACCGTGCGAGACGGATGCTTGGCTCCGTTCGTTGCAGGAATAATTACTTTTCAACACGAAGGGCACCAAGAGGCACAAAGCGAAAAAAAGAAAACCTTCGTGAACTTTCTGTCCTTTGTGCGGTGTAGTTTTATAATTGAACTTCGAAGCCGCGAAGAATGCCAAGGAAATTATAAAACCATCGTGAGTATCGCGCCTCCACGGTGATAATTTACAGCCACTTGATATTAAGAATGTCCAATAGCTATTCTTTCTTGAGCAGCCAGTCCACCATCCGCCCAATCCCCCACACCGCAAAAAACATCAGAATCACGATCCACTCGAATGAGGGCTTGAGATGAAGTGTCAGTGCGAACGCGCTCAAGCTTCCGCCGATCAATGCCTGGATGCCCAGCCGCCTCAGGTGGCGTTTTTCCAGCGTGGCAATTTCATCTTCCGCGGAGGCTTTTCTCAAGCGCAGGGAAAACCCAGCCAGGTCCCATGAGATGAGCGCCATGAGAGCACCGGAGATGAGCAACACGGGTGAGAGGTCCAGGACGAGACCGAAAGCAGCGGCCCCAAAAGCAGCAAATAGCTCCAACGGCAGGAGCCAGTCCCAGCGCAAAGCCAGCCCCACGATCCACAGGATCCCGAAAACGAGCAGTCCCAGCGCGGGCCAGACGAGGCCGCTGAGGAGGTACCCGGCTGCCAAAAAACCAACCGACAGGATGGTGCAGGTAAAACAAAAGAACCGGGTCATCGCAGCACCCCGCGTGGCAAAACCATCCTCCGCTCCAGTTCGAGCCTGGCGGTTTGTTCAAAAGGCTGAAAGGTGTCCCAGTCTACAACATGGATCCCCGCCCCGCGCAGACGGCGTAGCAAAACAGACCTCTGCAACTGGACGATGCGTCTAGCCAATAAATTCGATCGGGTTTGCGCCATTCCGTCTGCTTCGAACGAAACAGGGTCGGGACTTACCACCAGCAGGTGGTAGCCGCTCAAGCGCAGAGATGCCAGCATGTCATAATCCTCGGCCAGCAAGGTGCTGACTAAAACCAGCTGCGAACGGGATGGAAACAAATGGCGCGGCACAAAGATTTCGCTGGTGCTATGGGAATCGCCCGGCTCGAAGCGGGAAAGGTCATGCAGGATGCGTTCCCCTTGCAATTTGCCGTAGCCGGGCATGGTCCACGCGATCTGCCGGCCATAGAACAAAAGTCCCACCCGGTTACCGGTATTCAAGAAGGTATCCGCCAGGGCAGCCGTGGCGAGGATGGAATCTTCAAAAATGGAACGGTTCCCAAAATCGTTCGTCCGGTGGCGGCCATCCAGGATGATGCCTACATTAGCGGCGCGTTCCTGTTCAAACTCGTTGGTAAAAACATTCTGGGGGTGGCGGGCGGTGGCGCGCCAGTTGATCCAGCGCGGCGAATCCCCCGGCTGGTACTCGCGCACATCGAAGAACTCCACGCCCGAACCACCCTGCCGGGCCGGGATGGTACCGGAAAAGATACGCGTACGGCGAGGCTGGATGGCCACCCGGCGCAGGCGCAGCACCGGTGGCAGGATGAACAGTTGACCGTCAGTGGGCAGGTCTTGTTCGAGCATTGACAGGCCCAGGGCTTCGCCGACGGTGGCGCGGACTTTTTTCAATCCGTAATAGCCACGCTTGCCGCGCAGGGTGTACGTCCAGGTTATGGATCCTTCCGCGGGCAGCGACACCAGGCGGCAGGCGGAGCCTTCAGTCACTTCCAACCCATCCGGCACCTGGTCTTCCAGCAGGACTTCTTCCAATGCCGAACCGTGATTGCTCACCGTCAATGTGACCATCACCTCATCGCCGATCTTGGCCCGCTCGGCGCTGATGGAGCGTTCCGCCTGCAAGAGCACCTGTTCCGGGACGCGCCAAAGTCCTGCCAGCAAGTAGATGACAAGCAGCAATGCCAGCGCCAGGATGGTGGGGTGGAGGGTTGCCAACCCGGCAAAAAGCAGCAGGAAGATCAGGAGAGCGAGCAGAAAGGTTCGATTCATATCATAGGAATATTAGCGTTGAATTCAACGAATTATCCAAATATTCGATCCATCGTGTTATATCGTGCCCGTCGAATATACCCGTAAGGTGCAGGGTATTCAATGCAAAAAACTAGATACCCTTCATCACCGGCACAGGGACCTTGGCGAAGATGTCGGTGATCACCCGGTCAGCAACCTGGCGCGTCAGCCAGTATTCCGGCTGGAGGATCAAGCGGTGACTGAGCACCGGGACACTGAAGCGCTTGATATCATCTGGCAGGATGTAATCGCGGCCATCCAGAGCCGCATGGGCACGCGCCATCTTGAGGAAGGCCAGCGAGCCGCGCGGGCTGGCGCCCACTGCCACATGCCGGTCGTGACGCGTCTCCTGGATGAGGGTGGCGATATAGGTCTCCAGGTCTTCGTCCACGTGGACGGTCTCAACCACCTTTCGCATCTCAACAATCTTTTTGGCATTGGTGACCTTTACCAGGGTCACTTCTTCCTGCTGGCGGTTATGGCGGCGGCGCAGGATCTCGGTCTCTTCGGCCAGGTCGGGATAGCCCACTGTCAGCTTGAGCATGAAGCGGTCCAATTGGGCCTCTGGGAGAGGAAAGGTGCCCTCGTATTCGATCGGGTTTTGGGTGGCCAGCACCAGGAATGGGTCCGGCAGGCGCAGCGACTCGCCTTCGAGCGTCACCTGTCCCTCCTGCATGGCCTCCAGCAGGGCCGACTGGGTCTTGGGCGAGGCACGGTTGATCTCATCGGCCAGGATGATATTGGCGAAGATGGGTCCCTGGCGCAGATCGAATCGGTTCTCGGCCCGGTTGTAGACGTAACCGCCGGTGATGTCGCCCGGCAACAGGTCGGGCGTGAATTGCAGGCGCTTGAAGTCCAGCCCCAGCACGGTAGCGAATGATTTGGCAATGAGCGTCTTGCCCAGGCCGGGGTAATCCTCCAGCAGGACGTGCCCGCCTGCCAGCACGGAAGCCATGATGATCTCCAATACCGTTCGTTTGCCAACGATGGCTTTTTCCACTTCGGCGATGACGGCCTGGCATACTTTGGATGTTTCAGGAATGGTGGTCATTTTCACTCTCCAGCAGAGACTCAAGGGTATCGATAACGGGTTCCGGGTCCTGGTCTAAGGGCGTGGACCGCTTGGGACTGAACCATTTTGGCTTTGGATAATCGGTGTAATCGGTGGTAATTGCGGCATCCAGGTATTTTTTGACCTCGGCAGGCGGGGCCCAATCCGGACCGGTTATCTGGCGGGTTTTTTTCTCACGTATCCCGCGATGGTCGAGGATATCAAGCGCCAATTCCGCCAGGATGTGGGCGATATGCCACTTCGGGAAAATGCCACCCCTGCCACGCTGGATCCAGAATGACATCTCCCGGATCGGTCCCGGCAATGTGGGTACATATTTTTCAGGTCGTCCAAAGTTTTGAAGGAATGACATCTCCCGGGCTGAACCCGGCAAAGAACTTTTCTGCTCGTTAGGGTGCTTTCTTTTCCGATCCGGAAGGCGAAAGCCAAGGAGGGTAACCAGCGCGGCGATGCCCAGGGCCATCTCCCAGTAAGCAGCCTTCGGGAAAGCCAGCAGAACAGCCACAACCAATGCCAGGATAAGAAATAAATAATCTCTGGTTTTCATTTTGCGCCTTTGCAATAATCCAGGATGGCAGTGAGACAATCCACAGCTTCCCGGAATTCTTCGCGCGTGGATTTTTTGTCTCCATAGCGCACGCGCTCGAAGAGCGCGGTCAGGCGATGTACTGCTTCGCCTGGCAAGTTTTTCGAGACCAAATAATCAGCGAATTCCGCAGGGGTCATACTCTCCTGACGATGGATACCGCGCCAATCAACCACTGCCCTATTCATTTGGTAGTACGAATTCAAAATGGTATCGCCCCACTCCTTTCCTGCTTCGATATCATCCAATGCAGTCCGGGCAATTTTGGCCAGCGCCTCATAGGGTGCGCCCATTTTCCTTTTGCGCCATACCAGCCATACCAAAAAACCTGCAACAACCAGCAAAACTACCGGCACAATAAAATATGATAACCGCGAAGAGACTTGTGGCAGGGTGAATATTGGTGGAACGATTCCCGGCATGGGTGTATTCGTTGGCGTTGATGAAAGGGAGATCCCCGAATGGGAACCATCCAAAGCCTGGGTTTCTGTTTCTACCGCTGACGGCGAAGCCGAATTTTCCGGCCTCATCCTGGAAAGAATCAGAAAAACGAGAATCCCGGCCAGAAGAAGCCAAGCCAATGCCCGAAAATATTTCTTTCTCTTTTCCGGGGCCAGGAGAAAATAAAGGATTATCAGCAGAAAAACACAATAAACAGCAATCACCAGCCCTAAACTATTCCAGACTGGCGGTTTTGCTGATGTGAGGGCTTCGGTTTCCTGGACAATGATAAAGGGTTTCGCCGAACCTAGGTCAAGGCTGCCCAGACTGGCTATTAAATAGATGATGACCAGAATGGATAATCCGCTTAGGACCAGGATTGCAGCTTTGCTACCGAGGAATTTCTTCACCACGAGTACCTGCGTAGTATCTTACTAACGGGGATCAAACAACAGGAAGTGACTGGCTCGACTTTTGCGGGAAGCGCAGAAATCCACCTGACTATCGAACGGTTTGGCTTGCCACCGATTTGACCGAGACCAGATTGCGTAAATTCACTATTTCTGCCAAATGGCCGCCGCGGACAGCGCCGACGGCGGTCAGGTGGAGCCGGTGGGTGGCTTATAACCATTCTAGAACGCCATTGGTGAATAATGCGCCTTTGTCGTCGTCTATTTCCAGAACACCCTCGCATATAGTGTGCCTTACCTGGCTTATTACTTGATTGTAGTTTTCGAATCGCTGACGCATGAAGTTTGCGTGAGGTAAGACTACAAAGGGAATGCAGCCCAATCCGGAGAAATCAGTTAAGCTCATAGAATCCATGTCTGGGTCGAATGACAGAATAACCTGAATATCTTTGCCCCAAATCATGGCTCCGGCACTGCTTCCTGCTATGTAAGTTCCCGTCTCGTAGAGCTCCTTGAGAATTATATGGCTACCAGTGCGAATCAACTGCCATAACAAATAGCAAGGATTCCCACCGCTAAAAAAGATGAAATCGAAGTCCGCTAATATTTGAGGAGACTGAAATTCAATGTCGACGAATTCAACTTTTCTGAAGCCTATGACCGAAAGATAATCGTATGCTGCGACAGCGCCTTTTTGCATTGCTTTCCACTCTGCTGATGCTGTTGGGACAATCGCGACATTCATTTGATCGGGAGGCGATGGCAAAGATGACAGAAAGCCGTCTCTGATCCCGTTTGTAGAAAAACCATGTGAGACTAACAACAATTTGCGAGTTGTTCCCATTTTGTTCTACTTGATTTGCAAAGGGGCCACCCAACCATTATTACAGGTGGCAGCCTGTCCCGATCCCTGTTCTTGAACCACTCTGGTTTCCTGATCACTTATGCTGACGCGAGTTGACGTTCTATTAAAACGCCATCGGACATGCGCCAGACTTTGTCGGAACGCTCTGCAATGCTGGGATCATGCGTGACAATAATGACACAATAGCCCTGTTCGTGCGCCAATTGTCCAAGGATTTCGATCAATTTATCGCCATTGGCCTTGTCCAGATTTCCGGTGGGTTCATCTGCCAACAGGACATGCGCGCCGGTCGCCAGGGTGCGGGCAATGGCGACGCGCTGCTGCTCCCCGCCGGAGAGATTCGCCGGATAGCGTTTGAATTTATCTTCCGTGATCCCCACGGAAGCCAAAAGGCTTTTCCCCTTTTCCTGGATTTCATTCCTTGGAATGCCATTGAGTTGCATGGGGAAGCAAACATTTTCCAGGGCGGTCAAAAGGGGAAAAAGATGGAAAGCTTGAAAGATCATAGACACCCGTTCGCGCCTGTATTGATCCAGATCCAGATCGGCAAGGGGCTTGCCGTCTATATGAATATGTCCCTCAGTGGGTTGGTCAAGACCCGCCATGAGCGAAAGCAACGTAGTCTTGCCGCTGCCCGAAGGTCCTACCACGGAGTTCAACCTGCCGCCTTCGAACAGACAGGTGACTTCATTAACCACTTTACGGTCACCGTGTTTGTATCGATAACTCACATCTTCCAACTTGAGTTCGGGCATTATTCTCTCCTTATTCTTTGACCTGTAAAAGCTCAATGGGTTTTTTATTGGTGACCGAAATGGCGCCAGCCACTGATCCGACCAAAACCCCTACCAGGTACAGGCCAGCGCTGGTCAATATTGGAACAGTCGACACTAGATCCGTGGTCATCCCCAATAGACGGGAAATTCCCAGACCGAGCATCACTCCGAGGATGGAAAGGATCAAGGGCTCAAGGATCAAGGCCAGCCGCACCGCCGCCCGGGTGGTTCCCAGCACGCGCATGATGGCAGCCTCCCGGGTGGCTTGCAGCAGGAGCAGGAAACACAGCCCCGCTCCGATCAAGACCGACACGGCGATGACCACCGGATAGAGCACCACGAGCAGGGATAGGTTCTTTTCCAGTTGGGCGATCACGATCCGCAACTCCTCATCCCAGATGATAAAGCGTAATTTGCCGCCGTAAATCCCCATGACTTTTTCCATGTCGGTATGCAATTGATCCAGCTCCCGGTTTTTATTGGGATCGAGAATGAAATGCGCCACCGTGAATTTGGCCTGGCTGCCTTCGATGGCTTCCAATGCGGAGAGGGAGATCAATATATAACTGCCTGACCTGGGTGTATAGATGGAATTAACGGTGCTGCCGATCTCGCCGGCGTATTGCCCAACGATGATACAGGGATGGGTAATATTGGCTTGATCGGTGATCCGAACCGTCTCCCCGACATTCAGTTGCAGTTGCTCGAGCAGGCTCGCCGGGAAGAGGGCGGGCACCCCGTCTGCACGGATCTGTTCCGGCGTTCGTGGTTCGGCGAAGAGGTTCAGGTCCCAGCCTGTTGCGAACACAAGCGAACCCGGGTCTGCCAGTCCGGTTTGGAACGCGTCAGGACTGTCATACGCATACACCGGAAAGTATCCGGTAATTGCGTCTTGAGAATCAGGTCTTGTTATCTTAAACCAGCCTGTATCTGCCTCGAGAACACTGCTTTCCACGAAGCCGCTGTTCATCACGCTGTTGATGGTCTCCAGGGAGACAAAACCGGTGCCAACCCCCGGCATTTCTGCGCCTGAACTTGCCGAAGGATCGGCCGGCAAAATATCGGCTTCCACCACGGTTGTAGCGTAGAGGTGATCCACTTCCATTTGACTGCGCTCCATGGTCTGGCGGATCCAACCCGAGGCCAGCATGAAGCCCAGGGCAACCGCCAGGGTCAGGAAGGATCTGAGCCTGGAACGCAGCAGGTGATGGAGCACATACCGGCTTAAGGAGGCAGGCTTGTATTTTCTCTGCAGAGTGGGATCGACTTTGTTCACAGGCTGTTCTGGTAGTGTGCTTCCGTCTTTGCTACCCGTGCCGGCCAGGCTTGAATCCGAAAAAGGAATGGGCTGGCCGGATGCACTTTTTCTTGTAAGCTTTTGCCCCGGTTTATTTTGGGAAGTTTCGCCTTGAAGAAGCTCATAGACGGGTCTACTGGACAGGAAGAACACCCCCAGCCAGGCCAAAAAGGCCAGGAGCAGGAAAATTGCCGCGCACAAGCCAACCAGGATATAGGGACTGAGGTCCGCGGAAGGAGAGACCCCGGCTGGCGTCGGTAAGGTGGACAGGGCTGCTTTGGCTTGATCGATCGCATAATTCCAGGAGGAAAACCCACCGATGAGGATGCCGAGTTCACCCAACAAAAGCAGGGGCAGGATCAGTTGCCTGTTGCCCTGCCTTGCCGGAACGCCCAGGGCTCTTAAGATCGCATAGTCCCGTTTGCGCGCCATCATGTACAGAAAAACCGCCAGGATGAGCGCGACAGCCATCAACAAGCCAAAGACCAGGAGATCCGCGGATAAGGAACGGCGGATGGGATCAACCGCATCCCAGTAGGCCTGTCCATTGTTGGCAAGAAAAGTCAGGCTGATGCCCAGTTCCTGGAGGCGAACTTTGTTTTCCTGGATGAACTGGGTTTCGTGACGCGAGGAGTCGAGCACAAAATTGTAATCGCTTTCATATATGAATTGGTCTTGCATCGTTGATGTAAAGCCCGGCCGCAAGCTGGAGGTCGGGATATAGGCATACACAGCGCTATTAGCCGTTCTGGCATACAATCCAACGATCGTGAAGGTATCCTGGTAAGTCGGGTAGCTTCTCCAGTTGAGCGAATCCACGCCATCCCGAATCAATCCATAATAGGTGTCTGTCAGCGGCCGGAAGGTAAGGGGGATCTCGTCGCCGAGTTGAAGGTCTCGCAGGTCGGCGAATTCCTGCGGCACGACGATGGCTTTGTTCCCGTCCAGATCATCCTGGTGGTTCAGCCAGCGTCCTGCGGTCAGGTAATAAATACGGGAAGCCTCCTGCATCTGCGGCATAGCGCTCATATCCGCGGTGGCGAAAATGGTGAGCACATGCAAGTTTTCGTTTAGGACATCAATCTCGTTTTTGATGGTTGCCATAGCAGGGTCACTGAAATCGATGCTCGCGCCTGCATCCAGCTGAAGATACCAGAGCTGTCCATCATCCAGCGGTTTGATCGCAAGATCGCCGTATGCAGCATTCTGATAACCGCCATATGCAATTTCTTGCCACGAAGGATCTGCTGCCATAAAACCGAGATTTTCCCAACCACGGATAAAAAATCTTTGGCCGACCACCATTTCCCGGATCAAGGGGATGGCAGCTTCATTTCCTTCGAACACAAAAAGGAGACTGATCGTTTTACCCTGGGTAGCGTACTCGGGGTAGGCGGCTAAAACCGTATCAATGTTAAATCCGAGATAATAGCCAACCGTTTGCTCAGTTTCTGCCTGTGGATCCTTTATCTTTACTTCCTCCAGTTTGACCAGTTCACCCACAAACCATATATCCGTATTGTGGGTATTGGGCCAGGACTCTTTAGGATGTGCTGCAAAAATCTCGGGAAAGTTTGCCAGGAGAAAGTTTTGATTATAAGTTTGCGACATGACGCCTGAAACCACCTCGCGCTGGTCGCCATAGGCGAAATAGGGGCTGGTCTGTATCAGTTCAGTCCCGGCTGAAACATCCCGCGATTGGGGATCTTGCGTATTTTTGAGGATGCCAATGGAGCGGTAGTAGCTGCCCAAAACCCCGGTCTGGCTCTGCACCAGGATATATTCAACCGCTTTCGTCATGAAACCAAATGAAATCAACCCGATCAAGATCAATAACAGGAATGATCTGAATGGTTTGCGCAGGCTGGAGATGAGAGGAATATTTGTTTTCATAAAATAATCAGCCGATCAGATATTGGAAATATGATCAAAATTGCACCCCTGTGATTTGTTAAGAAACTATCTCGCTTGGATGCGCACAGCCATGTGTTCAACCGTTATTGCTTCGATGGACTCAATGCGTCAGATTCCTTATCGCATTGAGATACTAATATCCTGATTGTCTATGCTGAAGCGGTCATTTGTTCTGTAAGAACACCATCGGACATGCGCCAGACTTTGTCGGAACGCTCTGCAATGCTGGGATCATGCGTGACGATTATGACACAATAACCCCGTTCATGTGCCAATTGTCCAAGGATCTCGATCAATTTATCCCCATTGGCCTTATCCAAATTCCCGGTGGGTTCATCGGCTAACAGAACCTGAGCGCCTGTCGCCAGGGTTCGGGCAATTGCGACGCGCTGCTGCTCCCCGCCCGAGAGGTTGGGGGGATAGCGTTTGAATTTTTCCTCCGTGATCCCCACGGAAGATAAAAGGCTTTTCCCCTTTTCCGGGATCTCCTTCCTCGGAACACCGTTGAGCTGCATGGGGAAGCAGACATTTTCCAGGGCAGTCAAAAGGGGAAAAAGCTGGAAAGCCTGGAAGATCATCGATACCCGCTCGCGCCGGTATCGATCCAGGTCCAGGTCGGCAAGGGGCTCACCATCTATGTAGATCTGTCCCTGTGTGGGTTGGTCAAGCCCGGCCATGAGAGAGAGCAGAGTGGTCTTACCGCTTCCAGAGGGACCGACCACGGCATTGAGGCGTCCACCGGCAAAAGGACAGGTGACGTTGTCCACCACGTTGCGTTCCCCGCCTTTATAGCGGTAGCTGACATTTTCCAGGCGCAATTCGCTCATCTGACCTCCTTATTCCTTCACCTGCAATAAGTCCAGTGGTTTCTTGTTGCTCACGGAGATAGCCCCGATCAGCGAGCCAATAAGAACCCCCAGTAAATAAGCACCTGCAGCCATGAGGGCTGGCCGGGCCAGTACTATTGATACATCCTTGTGGAGGGCGCCAAGCAATCCTAGCCCCAGGAACACTCCTACCAAAGACAGCAATACTTGCTCGCTGCATATCACCGTCCGCACTCGCGTCTTGCCCACCCCCAGCGTGCGCAGCAGCGCCGCCTCCCGCGCTTGCTGCAGCAGGATCAGCAAGCACAGCCCCGCCCCGATCAATGACGATACCGCCAGCGTCATCGGGTAGAGCACTTCCAGCAGGGAGATGTTCTTTTCCATCGGTTCCACCACCGCCCGCAGTTCCTCATCCCAGAAATGGACCTTCAAAGGCATCCTTCCAGCCCCTTTTTGTGCGACCATCCCTCCGATTTCTGCCTCAACCGTCGACAGATCCCGGTTCTTGGCCGGATCGATGGCGAATTCCATCTTCGAATAATAGAGATTCTTTCCCTGGATGACCTTCAAGGCCGAGAGGGGCAGCAGGATGGGTTCACCCAGCGTTTCTATAACGTTGGTTGAAATTTGCCTGAGTCCAGGAGTATATCGACCCGCCACCAGGTAGGGATAAACGGTGCCGCTATCATCTTGCAACTCAACCATGTCTCCCAACTTCAGGTCGTAGGCTTGGAGCAGGCTGTCCGGGAACACGGCTGGTGCTCCTGCGTGATGAAGGGAATCCGCGTCCCAGCTCTTGTTGAACAAGCTCTCATCCCACCCAGGCGTATACTGGACCGTGTCGCGGGTCGTGAGCGTGGCGAAGAAAGCCTGCGGCTGGTCAAAGGCGAGGATGGAGAAGCTCACTTCTTGGGTTGCATCCAGACCGGTATCACCGATCATTTGGGTGATCCCGGAGGATGCCTCCAAGTAAGCGGTCTTGATGAACCCGCTGGCCAATAATTGATCAACCGTCCCGCTGGCTATGATGCCTCCCCCAGAGATAAACACCCCCGAATTGGGTACTAAGATTCCGGCCTCTACCACGGTGGTACCATAGAGGCGGTCCACTTCGATGCGGTCCTTTTCCATCATCCACTGCATCCAACCCAGCGCGACGGTAAGTCCCACCGCCACGAGAATCGTCAGAGATGACTTCAGCCCATTCCGCCGGATCGAGCGAAATCCAAATCGAGCCAAAGCCCCGGTTTCCGTCGTTCCTCGGATGGGCCAGAGCCTGCCAGCTGGCTGAATGCGCTGGTCAGTGGAATAGGGGATAGATGTTTTTTCATCCGATATAAGCTCCATCGGCATCACCGAAGTAGCCGCCAGCGCATCAGATTGGAAAGAAGAAGCCGTTCGCGGCGCTCCTCCTGCCGGCACAGCCCTCCCCAGTAGTTCCAGGACGGGTTTCTGAGACAGGATCCAGACCCCTGCCCAGGCAAAAATGAATACCAGGATGAGCAGCCCCGCATAGAAGGCGCCGAAATATAGGGGGGTCAGAGTGGTGGATGGCAGCACTCCCGCGGGGGTAGGCAGCTTGGAAAATGTCCTGGCTGTATTTTCCAGCGCATAGAGCCAGGCGGGAACCTCACCAACGAGCGCACCTGCCGCGCCAATGAAGAGGACAGGAATGAGTACCTGCCAGTTGGCTTGATCCTCGGGGACCCCGAGCGCCCGCAAGATGGCGTAATCCTTTCGCCGCTGGCTCAGATAGAGAAAGACGGCCAGCGCCAGGGCGAGAAGGAGCACCAGGCTGTAGACGAGCAACCCGGTCAGGGCTGAGCGCTGGAGTGGCAGAACGCCGGCCCAGAAAGCAGCCCCGTTGTTTTCAACAAAAGTGAGATAAAAGCCGATTTGGGCAAGGGGTTCCCTGAACTGGTTGACAAAAGCCTCTTGATCCCGGGACGAATTCAGAACGAAGCTGTAGTCTCGTGAATTCAAAAC
>Ga0209777_10005471_pt1 | contig 14603 bp, 6 predicted proteins | sample FrelakmetHBP12HB_FD_187147 | JGI IMG/M metagenome (GOLD analysis project Ga0209777, IMG submission 187147) | Freshwater lake sediment microbial communities from the University of Notre Dame, USA, for methane emissions studies -HBP12 HB (SPAdes)... | ecosystem: Environmental > Aquatic >...
ACGGTGTTGAGCGGAGGCGTCTGGACATGCGCTTTGCAGATGAGATTTCTCGTGATCGAAGGCACTGACTCGCCGCATCCCGGAAGCACCGTGTTGCTTAGATCAGACGACATCCACGCTTCCACAGTCAAACCGGGTTCGACGTCTTCCCTCGGCACCGCCCTGTTGAAGTCTTGTTCCGTGTACGTTCGAGCTGGCGCCTTCTTCGCTATTCGGTGTGTGAGACGACGAGATCATATGGGTTCTCTCGTAGCGGCTCTCGTATTCGCTGCGTTCTGCGCTGCGGGCATCATGTATCCCTTGATAGTATTGAGCCGAGGAGCTATAGCCGTGGGAACCGCGCTGTCTTTCCTGTGGATATTGTGGAATGGTTGTTCGTTCTGCTGGACCGCGACCTCTGGACCACTCGCTCTCGTTCCCCAAGTCACATTCTGGTCGATCTTAGTCATCTTTGGAAACCAATGGGAAAAGAGCGCCAGCCTCTGCTACTTGGCGTCGACAGCCGTTCACGTCTCCCTATCGGCCGTACCATTTTACTGCGACTCTCTGGTCGTGGCCAGCGTGGAATTCTCCAAGTTGTTAGCAATATGCGCTCTACTCGGCGCATCGATGATGATCAAAGAATCCGGGGGCAGCAAGGGGGAAGAACAAGCGGAAAAGAAGAAGAAAAAGACGAGGAATGTTAAGAAAAGTCCGTGGAGATGTCTCCTTTGCTCGTTGGCAGTAATCGGGACAGCGATATCTGTCGGATTCTTCCTCCAGACATGTCGTCTGAGCCTCCGGGGAACCTTGTCTCTGCATACTGCTAAAGTCCTCTTTATCGTGGTCTCGGCGTTATTCCTGGGACTGTTCACGGCGATCAAGATCGCAGCAGTGATGAACGGAGAAGTCTCAGTTCGTTCTCCTCCTCACGGACACGAAGAAGAAACTTCAGAATCGAGCGTGGCGTTGTTAGCTGGAGCGGAGTTCAGTTCTCGGGCTGGTCGTCGATGAAGAAAAGAAAGGAAGGCGTGCGAAACTTGTACACGTGAAAGAGACGAAAAGAAAAAAGAGTGCATCGTTCAAAAAGAAAGCAGCGGTCTCTATAATTTGAGATCGATCTATCTCGCAGACTGATAGGTAACCGGAACGACGGGAAGAGAACGGGCGCGGAATTGAGACAACGCTCGTCTAAAATCTTGAAATTCTCTTCTCTGGTGTAAGATTGGAACGCGTGAATAACAGATTTTCGCGCGGAGAAGGAGAAGGAGGAGGAGGAAGATTTTAGTCATGAAAAAAATTCAGACTGGTCTCCCTCCGGACCCGAACAGAGGATGGTCCACCATGTGGAACGTGTTATGGACCGCGATCAGCAGCTTAGTCCGGTTCATCATGTTGATTTTCTTGTTCATCCTCGGCGCGATCGCGTGGACCCTAGAGTTCGTGATATCCGCATTTCGGACAGTGATATTCACTCAACAAGCTTTCATCTACATCGTGGTCTGCGTCGTGATCGGGGTGCTGGGTTTGATCACCCTCTTCAACGCTCGCTTCTTCATGCAGACCGGAGACTTGATATACGAATGCGTCATCTACAAGGCCGAAGACTACACGACGACCTACTTCCTCAGACCGTTCGTGAGGGACTACAACTTCATGCCCCGAGTCAACTACACGAACGACGTTCTCGAATACATCAAAGACCAAGCCACTCCGATGGTTGACAAGATCCGTGCAGCCACTAACGGCAGTGAAAGTGGCCAAGAGGCTGCAGCTCTGACCATCGACGCTATCTGGCATTGGGTAGTCATAGACTGGTTAGAATCGCCTTACAAGGCCAAACCTCCTTTGTGGGGCCCGAACTTCCTAGTGTTGCCGTTCGAACGGACGATCATCAAAGGCTTCGTGATGATGATCACCGACGCGCCGTTCGGAAAGTTCACGTGGACGGCCGTCGAAAAGCTGCTGCTGTCCTTCATCCGAGGGAATCCCATAACGAACTCGTGTTATTTCCAACACCTCAAGAACCCTATGAGAACGGAGTGGGCATTCAGAGGATGCACGATGTTCGAAGGACCATATTGCACTAACAGGAGCGATCACATGGCTGGCACGTGTCCCGGATGTTACACTTTCACGGACGATTTCATCTATCACACTCTTCCGTATTGGACGAGTTGGGTGACTGGAGTGTTCACGAATCTGACGTCCGAGACGCGCTCGCTGGTGCTCAGCTTGAAAGCGGCAGACGTCTGCGCCGTCCTCCTGACTGGAACTTGCATGGACACTCCGCAAGGATGCACGTGTTATCACTACAACGGTACGGCTTTGCCTTGGTGGGTGCAGCCCGGGACTTTTCGGCATCTGCACTCTCTGGAGACGGACACGAACAGGACTCTTCCCGAACTTCCGACTTGCCAGATAGTGGAATTCTGCAAGTATCCTCCGAATCCCGGGAAGTGTGCCAGAGTGGACAACACGATGGGTTTCTCGGGAATGAATTGTTCTCTCGTCCTGAATTACACCACGCTGGGCAGACATTCGTGTGTGGACATGGACACCGCGGATTGTTCCACGAAAGATTGGACTTTTTGGCTGAACCAGGTCTTCTTGATGATAGCTAGCGTCCCGCAAGCCATAGGAAACGAGTCAGGCAGTTTCTTGGGCTGCCTACTCAACTTCATCAAAGCTTTCCTTGGCATGTTCTTTTTCGTCTTCGACAAGAATTGCTCGGCCAAAACGGTCGAGAAGATACAGTACGTCATGTACTATGTGATCTGGTCGTGGACGGGATGCAGCATTCCCATAGTGAAGCTCCTCACCCCTTGGAAGCTTGCTCCGATCGGAGTGGGTTACGAACAGCTCTGGAACCAGATAGGGCTGATGTGGGCTTCCGTGATCGACGGTTCGTTCGTCACGAGCAGCAAATACTTCTGCGACCAAGTCACTGGTCCCCTCATCAACTGCGCGGATTTCGCTACCACGTTCGACGAGAACGGATGCTTGGACATCACTAACGGCACAGCCCTCGGAGAGGCTGGCTTTGGAATAGTCTTGGCCAACGTCACTTGTGCCATGGCTGGGTTCGGCAGGAGTTGTCACGCCTTCGATCCGTGCGACGGTTCTCTGATGTCTCCGCCTTGTCCGTATTTCGCGAATCGATCCTGCTTCGACGTTGATCACATCGCGTTGGGAGAACACGATCCCAGCGATTTCACGGACTGTCTGGCGACGTTGGGAATGGGATACTATTCGACTTGTTCCTTCTTGGACAACCAAAGACAAGGCGTGCTGGTTCCGAACGTGACCTGTGCGAGTCTCGAGAACGGATGCGCTTTCCGAAACCATAAGCCGGACGGCAGTTGCTATCTCTACGACGGCTGTCACATCTGGCAAGGCGCGTTCTCCCAGAACGGATCATGCAACACGGGCGAGGGGTTGCACACATACACTCACGACGCCGTATGGATAGCCAGGAACATGACAGTGAACTTCACGACCGGATTGTTTTCCATAGACTTCCTCGATTGGCACGCCAGCGCTTCTCAGACTGTCAAGGATCAGACCGCAGCCGTAGTCACTGTGGGATTCAGCATCATGGACTGCATGCTCAACGCCTTCAAGGCCATGTTCGGATTCGCCAATCTCCTGATCGACGGAGGATGTTCTGCTGCCAGGTCAGACAAGGTGAACTTCATCGCGGACAGGATCATCGGAGACACCGTTGGATGTTTGCACGCTATCGATCAGTTCCTCAGCGCGATCCATTGGCCTCGGCTGGCGGGATTTTGGAAGAGGACCATCAACGCGTTCTCCGGAATGATCCCGCATCTGTGGCACTTGGACCTGTTCAAGGCGGACACTTGGTATTGTGATCAGAGGATCTACTTCGCCTTGGTGGACGGTCAGACTCCGTGGGATCTTTGGGACAATGGAGAGTGGGCGTTCAGAGGATGCGCTTTGTTCTCCAACGGAGAATGTGCAAACGTCTGGGACATCTGCGATTACGAGAACACCACGATGACATGCACTTGTCCGGCTTGCACTTCGCCGATCAACGATCTGGCTTCAGTTTTGGGAGACTTCGCCGACTACGTCTTGAGAAAGATGGCTGACATGCTACACCTAGGCGTCATAATCGGAGACGTCATAACCTTGATCGTGACGATCTTGCGATCCACCATCGACATGCTCTTGTCTTTGACGATAGGATGGCTGAAGAACATCATCGGATTCTTCATGTTGATATCTCTCCACGGCTGCAAAGCTCCGGGATCTGCCAAGGGCATCTACTTCGTCCAATACTTCTTGATGTGGCCCTTCACCGTCATACTGAACTGGCTCATCGACATCATGTCTGCGCTCGGACAGTTCCTCTGGGATCTCCTCAGCCTCTTCTTCAATTGGCTCATCAGCCACACCCACTTCTTGGACTTCGCTTACAGCGCGCTGGTGGACGGAACAGCAGTCGCATACTGTTTCTCCGGAGACCTTCCGGGCAACGACACTCGCTTCTGGTTCAGACAGCGTCCCCCCGAGATGGACCAACTCTACGATTTCCCGGAATGCGTCAATCAGTGGCCTTATCAGAAGTGCGATCTCTCCGGCTGTTTCAAAGAGGCTTGGACGTGTATCAAGTTTTCCAACATGAGCGCCGATCCGCCCACTCCCAGGAACTACTCATGGTTCGGGAAAATGGTGAAGGGTGTTCAACCGATAGTGGTAGGAGTCGGAGACATAATGGATTTCATAGTCTGCCCGTGGGTGTGCATCTCGAATTGTCATCATTGCAAAGGTCTCAAAAAGATCGCTTGCTTCTTCAAGTGCCTCCATCGATACGACTATTCTTGCATCCGCGAGGCAGACTACAACGAGCAGCTGATGGCCGTCTACAATCTGTACGATTGGGAATGCGACATCAAGTGCGCCTGCGACAATCCCGACTACGATTTCGGATGTCTCTTGCCATGCTACATCATGCACGGGAACGAAACAAACGTCAATCGCTTCCCCTGCATGACGCCGTCCAACGCTTCCGAATACTGTCACGGTCACCTGAACGACACGCATCTCCGGAGACCCAGCCACTTGATCGCTTATTCGTGGGACACGCAGAACCTCCTGCCTCCACCCTACAGCAAGATGTCGTTTGCGGACTTCTGGCCGCTTCCAAACACGCCCGACAGAGAACTCTACAATATGTTGGCCGACTGGGAGGAAGACCCTATGCCGTTCTGCACTGTCTACAGTAACATCATCGTGAACACTGCCATCATCGAGAATTTGATCTGCGAAGACGTCTTCAACTGCACTAACGTGACGATCCCCGTGCAAGTTCCAGTGGAAGTGTGTAGTCAACCTGTGCAGCACAGTACTTCCGAGACCAACGAATCTTCTTCTTCGGAGACCACCTCCACTTCTTACGGTTGTCAGATAGAGAACGAGACAGTGTGGGAAACTGTCGCCGTCAACTGTACGCAGACGCACGCGGACACCTGCAATTCATATCAGCAACACATGTACGACAAGTTCACGGCCGCGATGGACTTCTGTGAAAACACGTGCACTCCGAACAGCACGCAGAATAATCTGTGGCAATTGCGTCGCGTGCGCAACGGATGCATCGCGTTCTACATGATGCTGCGCAACCCGCTAGATCCAGTAGAGGCGTACACCGCTTTTCAATGGACGTCTGGCGCCGTGCCATACACTCCGGGATCTCCTCCCAGCTTCTATCCGACCGGTCCTGGGAATTACTCGTCGTCCGATCTGTTTGCTCAGAACTATCTGCACAACGGAGGACCAAACGGGACTTGGTGGTGGGGACATGCCACGGCGCGCAAATATTGGACTCCGAGCGGGAACTTGTGGCCGCCAGTTGGTGTCTATTACAACTACAGCAATCCTTCATTCGTCTATTGTCAGATGGTACCATGGTCGCAGAACTTCTTCCAGGTCACGCAGTGGTACGTCGACAAACTCTGGGATTCTGCCTGGTGCGGAATATTCGAGTGTTCTTGTTGTCACTACATGAAACGCTTGATGGCGCGCATCATGGACTACGCGAGCATTCCCGATCCACCGTTGGACGACAGCGAGGTCAACGCCCGCGGTCAACTCATGAAAAAGTTCTGCGATAACGATGACTGCGGACACAACCACAGTTTCTGTTACGCGACTCCTACCACTCCCAACTGGTACTACTTCGCGCACAACGCCCACGTGTATGCCACTCAGATCGTACGGGGAGTGAACGTGACGGCTCTGATCTACGACGTCAAATTCTATGATCGTTGCGATGTGGTCTCGGACAGTCTTCCTGCCGATTGCGTTCTGCAGCTGCCCGACGAAATATACGTCACGGATTACCATTCGGGGGTCTGTCTGAATCCCAATGAAACCGTCGTCGAGTGGGTCTGCTACGGGCTCTCTTATCCAGACTACAACTTCGGTTCGAATTCGTTGCAGCCCGAAGCTCTGGTCTGCAACGGGGAGACGAATCCTTACTACCACAACGCTCCGTACATATGCAACAGCATCCAAGGAATATCTGCGCGGACGGTGGACACATATGGAGATCCCGTGACGTGCACGCTGTACATGCCAGCTGGAAACCAAACGGGTGCTGGTCAACTTAACGGCACCGAGTCGATAGAATTCACTCTTCCAGATGGATCCACCTTCGTGAGTCATCACGCTCTCTGGGCGAGGGATGATGGCATGGGTAGCAATTGCACGTATCCTATCACTGGCGCGCCGGCTGTCTGCGTCCCTTCACAGGAGAGTCCACTTTATCTCTACCACGTCTGTCCGTGTGCCGGACTGGCCGAACCTCTCTGGCCTCTCACGTATTTGTATCCATACAATTACATCAACGTCTCGTGGAGTGGATATCCCATCAACAACTGTGCCACGTACAACGGCCCCGATATCATCAGATTCCCGATACTCACCTACTGGGGCGCGTACTACAAGGAAGGACAAGGTACGCCTTCGTGGCACTTCCAAGCAGGAATGTGGCAACACTCGGAAATACTCCACGAATTCCTTTGGCTCATGCAAGGACCGCAAACCATCGACTGGAGTCTGGCGTCTGACGGCGTATGGTTCACGACCTTCGACACCACTCAGTACGTTCTCAGTGGAAACTCCTGGTATCCATATGACAGCGTCGATCACATCATCACGGTCGATGGACACAACATAACCATCGCCCAGCAAACTGTTTGCCCGATCGGAGCAGTGGACTCGATCTATCCTACCTACAACGACTTGCAGAACTCGACCAACACGGCGCTGAAAGCGTTCTGTGGCCTTCCCAACTATCCTCTCTACGCGGAGATAACTGCGAAGTGTCCCGCCCCCAACGCGGTCAACACGACACTGGTCGCTTGCGGATGCTCGAGCAGCGTCACTCTTGGAGCCCTGACTACGTGCAGCGCTTATCACTGCGCCAACGAGACATTCACTCCTTACGTGAACACCTCTACGCCGTTTACATATCCGACGGAGTGTCCGGCCGATTACATAGATCCGGACATCCTTTTGGACGAGGCGCGCAAAAAGTTACGAGACGCTGCTTCTGCCGATTCAATCGGAGTGGAAAAGAGGAATCGTCACTTGGAAACGTTGTTGGCGTCTCGAGACACGCCCATCAAACAGAGAGTCAAAGCAGTGATAGAGATGCAAGAGGAGAGGAAGCGACTGAAAGAGCTCGAACTACGGAACACGGTTGTCGCTTCCGACTGTTTCTGCGAAGGGCTTCTAGCTGGAGCCGAGTCAGACAGAGATGACATCATGTACAGGCTCGGTCTGACGTACTGCGAAGCAGCTAAGAAGATCTACGACGAGGATCCCTGGAAACCCGGAGCGAGGGAAGCCTATTGCTTGGCAGCTTCTATCCAGAAAAACAGAGGACGATCTGTAGCTGAAGGAGCGAAGTTCTTGGTGCATCAGGTGACCGACACCGCGTCCACGATGAGACTTGCAGCCACGGACTTTGCCGTGAAAGAGCTGTTGAAACTGGCGGAAGAGAACCCAGATCCGACGCCCGTCATAAACAACGTCAAGTCTGCAATCACGCAGGGAATCTCGACATTGAAGACCACCTACAGCGGTTCCGTGCTGCAACTGATCGTGAACAACGGCTGGCCAGTTTACTTGGCAGAGAAAGAGGCGGGAGTTACTCTGCCCGAAGCCGAGCACGAATGGGTGGCCACGTCGTTAGAATTGATCTACAATTGGACTCAGCAAGAACAAGTGCATCGACTAGGAGCGGAGAGGGCGAGTCCGAATAGGACGTTCCGAGCGGGTCGATACATCGTCGGCATTGGAAAGAGAGATAACGTGGCCGCTCTGGCAGACGTGACTCAGAAGATACTCAAAGGCATGCGAGATCCTAAGTGGGCAGAAAGTCAGTCTCCCACTAAGAGGATGCTCGCGACTGCGGCAAAAGTAGTTGGTTCGACTTTCTGGCCGTTCGGTTCTTCTTCTGCTTCTTCGAACTGGGACAAGCTGGTGAAAGTGGGTGCTGCCATCAAGGAAGGGATGGGAGACTTGCCGTTCAACGATACCGAGAAAGTCATCCGAGAAGAACAGGAAGCTCCGGTGTTGACGGGACTCAAACGAGTTTTCTCCGTGGCCGAGGACAGATTATCGATGGAGCACTGGAAAAAATGGTGGAACAAGGAAAAGCCTCCTCGGAAAGACAAGACATACGTGTTCTTCCCCGGATTCGAGACGTTCTTCGATGGATGGAGCGCTAGCTTGGAGAAATCCGTGGTCGTCATGAGAAGACATTGGACAAACTCCGTCGGGAAAGTGACTGGCAAGAACTCGCTCGGGACTCCGTCCTACGGAGAGGACACGAGCACTACCCAATCAGCATGGGACGTTCCTCTCCGAGCAGCGGCGCATGGCCTAGCTCCGTTCTTCACGTCGGTCTTCAAGGGACTCACGCAAGGAAGCGCCAGTCAGACGGCCAAGAGAATCGGAAACACCATTCTCGACGTGCTGCGATGTCACTCTCCCGAACAGTTCAACGGAACTGCCGTTTACAATCCGTTCTGCATAGCGCTGCCGGAAGCTTGGTTGACCTGGATACCTTACGGTCGGGTGTCTAATCCACAGATTAACTGGGGATATCAGCTCATCATTGCCGGACACGACTGCATCAAGACTGACTACCCCAGCAACGTCAGCACCTATTGGAAGACCTATCGGAACAATTGTCATGATCCACAACTCGACGAGGGCAACCATCCTCTGTGTCCCGGATGCGACTACTGCGAACGAGACTACGATCCCAGCCAAGTGCAATTCGACGTGTTCGACAGCGACTTGATGCTCTTCAACTACATAGCGCGGCTTTTCCACCTCTTGTTGGCGCCACAGTTCGCTGGCGGATATCAAGAGAAGTGGTACGACTCGGTGCACTTCTTGATGACATTGGTTGTGGTCATCGTCGTGGCTTTCATCGCGATGTTCGCTTCCACTCTCCTCGTCCAACCGTCCGAGATCGTCGCCGTAGTAGCAGCTGCCATCTACGCGTTGATAGAGGGATTCTTCTTGCACATCGCCTTAGCAATTTTCATCTATCTGTACTGGGGCTGGGTGGGATTCGTTCCGTACATCATCGTTTTCGCCGTGCTGCTGGTCAGCGGAGGCGTCTATTTCTACGTTGATCCAGTCGGATGGCTCGCGGACGCGTTCAGGTCTTTGGCACACATCCCAGTCGCGGGAAAGTTCATTTTCGGCTCGATCGCTGCGAGATTCGAACGTTTCGCCTTCGGGAGAGGCCCGTTCCCGCAAGTCTACATAACGCTCTTCTGGATGTACATCTCCAAGGCGGCATTCGCGGCGTTGTTGGACTTCTTCGTAGCCGTGTTGCTCATCGCTCCGCTGTTCATGGTCGTCGTGATGTTCTTCCAGTTCTTATGGGGAACGGTACTCTTGATCACTCACGCCATCCGCGGATACAAGATGCGGGCGATGAATCAGCAGATGACGTACATGCAAAAGAACCAGGCGGAGAGCATCCAAAAGATGAAACAGATGGAACGGAAGCTGAGGAGTTGAAGGAGAATATGATATTTTAAGACTTTTTGTGTTCGATGAAATTCGTAGCGTCCTATTATCTTTCACGCAGTTACACGGAATGACAACCTGGCGACCGACGCCCGTCTCTGACTTAAACAGGCGGCAATCTCCTGTTCAACGCGACTGCTGCCAGTTCACAAGCGATCGATTGTCGCAACATCTCCACGTCCTTCGGTCCGGCCGATGGCATTGACCCGAACGATATCTGATCCATAGCTGCGCACACTGCGAGAAAGATCCGAATGGAGAGAGGAAAGTAAGCGAAAATATGAGAAAAGGATAAGGAAAAGACGCAACGTAGTACGCCGCAGCTAGTCGCGTCTTTCTGTTTGACTGTCTTGTACATGCTCAGGGAAACCGATTCCCTCAGACTCTTCCAATGAGATCGGAGATCTTGGGTGGCCCTGTCCACGTAAAGTTTCACGACTTTCAAAGCTTCCTATGGACGGCGTGGAAGTCATCAACTGGAACAGACGATTAAGCGACCGCGCACGTTCGCGCAAGTCGCGTGAGACTTGATGATGGTTTCGTTGATGGAATCATATATCGAAACGGCTTCCGCGAAGACGAACACCCCGAACCAGTGATCTCTCACCAACGGATCTGTGGAAGAGAGTAAACTTTAGAGAGAACGCGCGCATTGAAAAGAGATATTTCTTACCCATCATTGGAAAGATGGCCACGTCACACCTCGCAATGTGATTGGCGTCTGCCATCAATTCTTCTTCGCTGATGTTTCGGATTTTCACCGATCCTTGCTCGGGCAGCGGAGGTCCCGCGAGAGACGGCACCCCGCTGGCCACTCCAGTAGGCACGACGGTGAAATTGCTGAAGACGTGAACGTATGGAACTCTCTTCTTGTCGCGCTCCGCCGCGGCGTAGTGTGTGGCTCGAACGTTTATAAGTTGTGCGTAAGCGTCTATTGACTGCGTTCGAGCGTCAGTTAAACTCGCGCAGAAATACGAGAACCAAGACGTACCACGTCGGACAGCCATCCTCCCGGGTTCAACACGTGCTTGATTATTTCGTATTCGAGGGTGCCCGAACCGTAGTGAGATGGCTGAGTGCTGACTAGATGATCCATCGCCTCGAATATCTTCATCTCCTGGTCCGTCGGAGCTCGAGTGAATTCTCTTTTCTTCTCGCCTTTCCTCAACGCAGCTTCCGTCTCTTCTCTGTTCTTCGTCAAGAGTCCAGCTTCTCGCAGTTGATGATACGGATCGGTCAATCTGGCATCGCGCTTGGCCTTCTTCTCCTTCAATTCCTTTTCCACTTTCTCTCTCTTTTCCTTCTCGCTTTCTGATTCTTCGGAGATGTCCACTTGCGTCTCTTCTCCTTCTTCCTTCTCTTCCTCTTCTTCTTCTTCGACCTTCTCTGGCGCGGGTCCCTTGGCGGGCGGCAGCAGTGGCTCGACTTCTTTCTTCCCCGCGACTTTCGCTGCTTCTTTCTTCTTCTTCTCGTAGTCTGATTTCTTCATCCTAGCTGCATGGAAGATCCCCTTGTCCGGGGTGACTGCGTAGTAGACTCCTTTTTCCTGAGAGGAAGTCAAAATTCGCTATTGGACAATCGGGTATAGTTACCGCTTTGCACACTACGTGCTTCTTCGTAAATTTCGCGGTCCCAAACGCGGCGAAAATCACGTCCGTATCGATCCATCCCGTCTCCTTGTCTGCCACAACAACTTCGTCGTCTCCCAAATATTCGGACTCGAACTTGAAAACCGTTCCGTCTTTGCGGAGGAGATATTCGTCATTCGTCTCGTTCTGGTGAAAGACGGATGAGTGAAACGGACGAATTGATGGTCAAGTTATCGCACCGAAGTGAACAGCATCCTGTTATCTTTCTGACTCCTCACAAACTTTAGAGCTTGACGGACGTCCTCTGGCTGCTTTTCGTCGAGAATCGGAGTCAACATCAATATCCCGTTGACCTCGCTAAGGTCGGGCAGCGAACGACCCGTGACAGGAGCTGCTTGGAACTTGGCAGGAGGAGGAAGAGGCGCTGAAGGTTTTTGGCGAGAGGGAGGCTGATAAGTCGGCATAGTCGGTGGCACGATTTTGCGCTTGACTGTCGACTGACCAACTTCCGCAGGCAACTGTGCGGGAAAAGGAGGAAGAGGAGGACCGAGAAAAGGAGCTGCCGCTGGTTGTTGAGCTAGCGGGAAAGCTAGAAGCTGCTGAGGGGGGAGACCGGGAAGAGCAGCAGCAGCAGGAGCGGGTGGAAGAGGAGGAGCAGGAACCGCGATGGGTTGATCTGTTCTCTTCAGGGCGAACACTTGTCCATCTTGCCTCATGGCATAAAACGTTCCGTTCACCTATCCGAGAAGCATCAATCAGAAACGCGATCGAAATGATAGATAAGAAGATCGTCTCCACGTCGTAGATGATCGGATGATCTCTCCGTCGTGCTTCGAGCATGGCAGCTCCGTCTATCAGAGCGTCTCCAGATCCTCTCGCCTCTCCGACTTCGAACTTGTAAGAGGCTGCTTCGGGAAAAGGACTGAGACGTATGGCCTTGTCGTTGGAAGCGTAAGCTATGACGTATTCCATTCCCGCCTGTAGACAGTCAAGTCGAAAAAAGATCATCTTATCGTGAACACACCCTCGATTCGTGTTGTATGTCGTATTTCTCCCCGGCTTGTTGACCGGTTGACTTTTCCTTGGAAGCTTTCTGCTTCTTCAGATCCGCGATAGCGCTGAGGTAAGACTGCATCTCCGTCTTCCCTAGATGCCCCGCGTATTTGTAGGGCGTCTCGACCTCGCTGAAATCGACGGTCATCGGATGCGTCCCTTGAAACTCCTTCTTCAAGATCATGCCCGGGTAGAAAGTCTGATCTTTCGCCAGCACGACGTAAGTGTTCCCGTTGGGAGCCTGATAGAAGTGCGACGCGTGAGGAATCTATAAGATAATCAGAGAGTCGAGATTTACCACGAAAGCCGCCGGTCTGCCCTCGTAAGAAGAGACGGCTTTCGCGATTTTGATCATAGGATCCAAGGAGGACAGATAGCTAGACTTTCCCACGACCGGATCCGAGAGACCTCCGACCTTTTTGTCGATCTCGCGAACGGTTCCATCTGGAAATCCGATCACTTGGTGAAGCGCGTTGGACGCGTCGGTGACCTGCGAAGACGATTCAATCAACCGCTAATTCGAAGGACGAGAACGTCAACCCACTTGTCTGTGAAGAGGCGTGCTCTCTCTCACTGCTGCGGCTAACAGCTCCCCGATTTCAGGAGACGTCTTATCCGCATAGAGCCCATCGCGCAAGGTGAAGAAGGCGACTCCATCGTTTAACCAGTTGGGATTCCAAGTCTTCGACTTAGTTTCCATGTCAAACGCGAGCCGAGATGAAGCGACTGTCTTCAACCTGAGAGACGCGTCATGAATTATAACCCTCGACCGAACATTATATACAAAACTCACTTTTAAAGGAACGGAAGAGGAAGAGAAAGAAAGAAAGAAAAGCAAATTGGCCCCAAAGAGTCTATTTTTGATCTAGATAGACCATCAAACGCGAGAAAAGAATGAGAGATAGAACAGGAGAGAAGAGAGGGAAAAACAGATAAACTAACGCTTGTCAGTGGTAAAATAAAAAGGAGAGAATCGACTGAACTGATTTCGAGGAGGGGAGGGAAGTAAGCGACTATCGATCTGATATTCCATTCTCCGTCTTCTCTCGAATCGTTCGAATAAACAGAAGGAAGAGAAGAAGAAGTGGAAGAAAAGGCATGGCTGAACAACCGAAAGTCGTGAAAAAACCAGCGAAGGCGGCTCCATTGCCCGTGCAGAAAGCTCCATCAGTGCATCCTCGATACAAAATCGGCGTGATCGCTGGATGGAGACAGGATCCTGGAACTGCTTACAAAGCCGCTACTCTGCCCACTACTGGATATGGCCAGATTTTGCTCAAGATAAAGACTCAAGCCGTTGCAAAGCAGAAATGGGCAGACGGGATCGGCGTGGGATTCATTTCCCAGTTCTTACACAATCCCGAACTCCCTTCTGGAACAGACGAGAACAAGCTCGACGAATGCATCGCTGCGATATGCCTGTTGGCGGAAGAGGCCAAGAGACAGATGTTGAAGAAAGACGAGCCGGTATCAGAGGAGATAAAGACCAGGTTGAAGAAACACTTGGCATCGTCGATTCCGCCTCCCTCGAAAGAAGAAGCGGTCCCGGGCAAAGCAGCGCCGAGGAAAGTCAAGAAGGTTGTCAGGCTCCCAGTAAATCAGAATACGGCTGACTGGCTCGCCGGAAGCCTTACTCCGAAGGTGACCGAGGACCGGGACGCTGCTGTGGAGATCATAGATCGCCAGATAGAAGTTTCCAACATGGCAGTGCACTCCTGCGGATTCGGACCTTTTCCTCTCTTCTGCGCTACGGTCAGCAGGGGAGTCTGGCCTTCCCAGTTCTTCCTTCCCATATTCCAAGCCTACCAAGCGCTTTCCGGAGGAGAGAAGTACTCAGCTAACTACGAACCTTCCGAGACGGTTTTCAGACAGATCCTAGCTAAGCTAGCCGACGAA
>Ga0209777_10005472_pt1 | contig 14601 bp, 12 predicted proteins | sample FrelakmetHBP12HB_FD_187147 | JGI IMG/M metagenome (GOLD analysis project Ga0209777, IMG submission 187147) | Freshwater lake sediment microbial communities from the University of Notre Dame, USA, for methane emissions studies -HBP12 HB (SPAdes)... | ecosystem: Environmental > Aquatic >...
GTTTGGTTCCCAACGGCGGGCCGTGTGCCGCTTGGAATGGCTGACTGTATTCCCGAATTGAGGTGATTTACCACAAATATCGCACTTCAAAATATCAGCTCCTTGACGAATCTGGAAATTTACAATATATTATGATAACATAGCATGGAGAGATTAACAAGATTTGTCCTAACCGTAGCTCATGCCAAACAGGGATTCCTCTAGCCGTGTAGTTCATGTTCCTTTACTTCATCAGGGATTTTATGTGAGGTAAATATGACAAAAAAAATCGCTAGTATTACCGGTCAGGAATTAAGAGAAATGTTCGCCGCTTCGGTAGCGTGGCTCGAAAAAAACGCCTCAGACATCGATAGCTTAAACGTTTTTCCGGTACCGGATGGTGATACCGGCACTAATATGCTCCTGACGATGCGTTCCAGTATCGAAGAAGCCTATCGCGCCCCCGATCATAGCGCTTCAGGGGTAGCGCAAGCCCTGGCAAAAGGCGCTCTGATGGGTGCCAGAGGTAACAGTGGTGTTATTCTTTCCCAGATTATGCGCGGTCTGGCGCAAGAGATGACCGATAAAGATGTCATCACAGGTGCCGACCTGGCAAGATCCCTGGTACAAGCGTCAAAGACCGCCTACAAAGGCTTAAGTAACCCCACCGAGGGCACGATTCTCACGGTCATCAAAGATGCTTCCAACGCTGCCGTGAAAACCAAGGGGAAGAACGGTAAGGATGTTATTTCCGTCATGGAAGCTACCGTTAGTTCGGCTAAAGAATCCGTTGCCAATACTCCTACGCTGTTACCGGTGCTTAAAGAAGCAGGCGTGGTGGACGCGGGTGGGCAGGGTTTATATACCATTCTGGAAGGTGCGTTACATTACCTCAAAGGGGAGACGGAGCAAATGCAATTCCGTAAACCTCAAATCATTACCAGTAGCGTACCGTTAACACTCAGACTACCGGAAATGATTGCTGCGGACGAAGTACCTTACGGGTACTGTACCGAAATGATGATCAAGGGTGAGGAACTGGACCCGGACAAAATTCGTACCCGTTTATTAAAAAAGGGTGAATCGTTGATCGTGGTGGGGGATAGCAATACCATCAGGATACATATTCATAGTCTTGATCCGGGTAATGTCATGCGTTACGCGACAACCCTGGGTACGATCCACCAGGTTTCTGTGCGGAATATGGATGAACAGAAACGCGATTTCGTTTCTGCGCAGAAAGAAAAAGCTGTATCCACGGATATCGCTACGGTTGCTGTTGTGGCTGGCGACGGATTAACAGAAGTATTTACAAGCCTGGGTGTTACCGCCACGATTCACGGTGGCCAAACGATGAACCCGAGCACTAAGGACATTTTACAGGCCGTAGAACAAGCGCCCTCTGATAAAGTGATAATCCTCCCTAATAATAAAAATATCGTATTAACAGCGGAACAAGCCAAGCCCTTTACTAAGAAACAGATTGAAATTATCCCCACTGAAACAATTCCTCAGGGTGTTGCCGCCTTATTAGCGTTTGACTACGAAGCTAATATGGAAACGAACATCAGTCTGATGAAACATGCTGTAGAAACCGTGAAAACAATAGAAATCACCCGGGCTATACGCTCGACTAAATTTGGCGGTTTGAAAATTAAAAAGAAGCAGATCATTAGTCTACTTGATGGCGAATTGACTGCGGTTGGGGATGATGGCGTGGATGTAATTTTGGATACCCTGTCTAAAACCGATTTAAAAAATAACGAGATATTGACTATCTATTATGGCGCCGACACTGCTATTTCGGAAGCTGAAGAAACCGCAACTGCTATCCGAGCTAAATACCCTGAATTACAGGTAGAAATTATCAAAGGCAGTCAGCCCCACTACAATTACATTATTTCCATCGAATAAATAAGAGGAAAGGTGAAATGACGGTTCAAATTGTCACCGATAGCCTGTCTGACTTAACACAGGAGCATATCAAAGATAATGGCATTACCGTGGTACCTCTGACAGTGATTTTCGGGCATGAGACTTACCTCGACCGAGTGACAATAACTACCGACGAGTTTTATAGGAGACTGGTGCATGGCGATATCTGGCCAGCCAGTTCGCAACCGACTCCACAAGATTTTGCTAATGCTTATGATAAATTAGCGGAAGAGACTAACGAAATTCTAACGGTGACGCTCTCTTCCAAGTTGAGTGGCACTTATCAATCGGCAATGGCAGCAAAAAGTCTGATGAAAAAGAAATGTAAGGTTGAAGTGGTCGATTCTCAAACCGTGGCTATGGGTTTAGGTTTAGTCGTCCTTTCGACGGCAAAACAGGCAAAACAGGGGATGAATCTGAACCAACTTGCAGAATACGCCCGTAAAGCCTTAACGCGTTCTCATTTTATGGCTTATTTCGATACATTGAAGTACTTGGCTAAAGGTGGCAGAATCGGGAAAGCCCAGGGTCTTTTAGGCTCGGTACTTTCAATCAAACCTATTCTTAATACTAAAGATGGAGAAATGTCTCCCGTGACGCGTGTGCGTTCTCAAGCTGCCGGTATGGATTATCTTTTTAATTACGTGACTAGTTTTAAGAACATCGAGATGATTGGATTGGAACACACTACGATTATCGAACCAGTTGATATATTCGCCAAGCGTTTCAGTGCTGTTTATCCTAAAGTCCCCATTATCCGCTCTACCGTCAGTCCCGTATTGGGTGTTCATGGTGGGCCTAACGCGCTTGCAGTTACCATATTAGAAACCGAAGGCAAATAATACATGACGATTCGAATCGTCACAGATAGCACTTCCGACATCTCGCCGGAACTGGCGAGAGATTTCGGCGTCACGATTGTACCGATGTACGTGCGTTTTGGCAATGAAAATTATCGTGACGGTATCGATATCACCATGGACGATTTTTATCGTAGACTTACTGATACGCAAGTTCATCCCGCCACATCACAACCTACTCCTTCCGATTTTGCCAAGGTGTATACCGAACTGGCTGCAGGTGGTAACCAAATAGTTTCTATTCATGTCTCTTCTAAATTGAGTGGCACCTACAACTCTGCACTCCAGGGTAAAGAAATGGCTGGACCGAAATGCAATATCACTGTAATGGATTCGGAATCAGTTACGATGGGGTTGGGGATGATGGCATTACTGGCAGCACGAATGGCCAAAGGCGGGAATAACCTGCAGCAGGTCACCGCGGGAATAAAACAAGCCATTGCTAATACCCATTTGATGGGTACCTTCGATACTTTGAAATACCTGGTTATCGGAGGCAGAATCGGCAAAGCGAAGGCTCTACTTGGGAGTGTATTAAATGTAAAACCGGTGCTGGTGATGCGCGAGGGTGAATTACACCCGGTAAGTAACGTACGCACCCATGCCAAGGGCGTAGAAAAACTGGTCGAATTTGTAAAAAACGCATTACATGTGGAGGAATTGGCTGTCGTTCACACCACCACCCCCGATGAGGCTAATAGTTTGAAGGACCGGTTTTTGTCCATTATCCAAAGCAACCGTCTGTACGTTGCCCGTTTAGGACCCGCGCTAGGTACTTATGGCGGACCGGGAATGCTTGCGGTAGCTTTTAGAACCATATCGGGTAACGTCGAACAGAAAGATGAAAAATCGTTGATTAATAGAATTCCGAAGATACACAAACCGGATATTCATATGCCCAGACTTCATCTTCCGGGCCGTTAGCCTGCAACAGAGGTAAATTTGGCAATCGATATTTCCTCCCTGCGTAAAATCCTGGAATTGGAGCAGAAAAAAAACTACGCCAATACTACAGTCATCGGTGGGCTAGATAAATTTTTGAAGGGTTGGGTAAATGGAGTCGCCGGTACAATTACCAACCGCCCTCTGCTCAATAAACTAAAAAAGCTCAATCTATCTAACTCCGATTATGCTGCTATGTCGACAACACAGCGGCAAGAATGGATAAAAACTATTCTGGATTTTACTAAAGATTTAGAAACATTTTCCACATCACCTATCAAAGCAACTGTCCACTCATTAACTCCGAAGGCTTCCAAACCCCCTGCAAAGATTAAAAATCCTGTAAGCATCGATTCAAGATCACTTGATTTACCAGCCACCGTCATTAAGGGAATGGGTCCCGCTATGGCGGGTAAATTTGGCAAACTCGGTATCAAAACCGTGCGGGACGTACTCTATTATTTCCCTAACCGCCATCTGGATTACAGCCAGATAAAAACAGTTTCGCAATTAACAGAGGGCGAACAGACAATCATCGCCAATGTTTGGGAAGCTAATGTGACCTGGCTTGGTAGCCGACGATCCACCGAAGCGGTGCTGGGAGATGCCACCGGAAACGTACGCGCGGTGTGGTTCAATAATCCATACGTAGCTAAAAATCTGATCACCAATAACCGCATTGTGATGAGCGGTCGCGTTAAGTTATTTAACGGTCGCTTTGTATTTGAATCGCCGGAGTGGGAAAAAGTGGAAGAAGGGGATTTTACTCACGCCGGAAGGTTTGTACCCGTCTATCCGTTAACCGAGGGACTTTACCAGAGGCAAGTTAGAAGACTCATCAAGGGAGCCGTTGACCATTGGGCTTTGCAAGTAAGGGATTTTCTTCCGGAATCGATCCGTCAAAATTGTCAGTTAATGGAATTACCCGACGCGATTGCCCAGGCACATTACCCGGATAACGCCACATGGAAGGATAAATCGCGTATCCGGCTGGTATTCGACGAGTTGTTTCTACTGCAACTCGGCGTTTTAAACCGGAAACGTGCCTGGCTTGAGAGTCAGCCCGGGAATGCCATCCCTACACATAAAGAATTGCTTGGTAAGTTTTTAGAAGGATTACCGTTTCAGCTTACCGCGGCACAGCACAAAGTACTTACCGAAATATCAAAAGATATGGAAAAACCACAAGCAATGTCGAGGTTACTTCAGGGCGATGTCGGTAGTGGCAAAACTGTCGTGGCTTTAATGGCGATGTTGACGACTGTTTTTAATGGTTATCAGGCAGCCCTGATGGCACCAACGGAAATATTAGCCGGTCAACATTTTAGTACCATACAAAATTTGCTTACCCGGATGGGTGAATTAACCAGTCAGCAACCTTATCTTTACACGTATAATGGGGTGCTTGAACGACCGCTTACTATTGCTCTGTTGATGGGTGCAATCCCTTTAAAAAAGAAACGGGAATTACATTCACGGATTATTAGCGGTGAGATTGACATAATCATTGGCACACATGCTCTGATACAGCAAGATGTTGAGTTCAAAAAGTTGGGTTTTGCCGTGGTCGACGAGCAGCACCGTTTCGGGGTTGAGCAACGTTCGATTCTTAGACAGAAAGGATCAAATCCCCACGTCCTGGTTATGACGGCAACGCCTATACCCCGCACCCTGGCACTAACGCTTTACGGTGATCTTGACCTTTCGGTAATCGATGAATTGCCGCCGGGCAGACAATTAATTAAAACCAAATGGCTCAAACCTAACCAGCGCGCAAGCGCTTATAATTTTATCCGTAAAGAAATTATTGCCGGGCACCAGGCATTTATTATTTGCCCTTTGATTGAAGAGTCTGAAAGCATACAGGCACGGGCAGCAGTAGCTGAGTACGAACACCTGGCTAACGATATTTTCCACGATTTAAGGCTGGGATTGTTACATGGCAAAATGTCCTCCGCAGACAAAGAACAGGCCATGCAGGATTTTAAAGCGAAGAAAACGGATATTCTGGTTTCGACTCCGGTGGTCGAGGTGGGTATCGATGTGCCCAATGCGACGGTGATGATGGTGGAAAGCGCCGACCGGTTCGGGTTATCCCAACTGCATCAATTCAGGGGAAGGGTAGGGCGCGGCGAAGCCCAGAGTTACTGTATGTTGCTTTCAGAAAATCCGTCGTTCGTGGGGCAGGAGAGACTGTCTATCATCGAAACAGTGCATAACGGATTTCGACTAGCGGAGGAGGACTTGAAAATGCGGGGTCCCGGTGAGTTTTTCGGGACACGCCAGAGCGGTTTACCGGACCTGAAAATGGCTAAATTATCGGATGTTTCCATATTGGAAATGGCGCGTCAACAAGCTGAAGCCTTATATCAAAGCGATCCACGTTTGAAATTACCCGAGAATGCGCTGCTAGTCAAAGAATTAGCCCGTGTCTGGACTTCAGAAGTCGGAGAATGGAGCTAACCACCGCAATTCGTCGTTATCAAGCCTTTAGCCTCGTGTTTATGTTATAATCGAGTTCTGCGGAGTAGACAAACAATGTTAAAAGATAAGTTAATCGGACTATTAAAAGAGGCTGCCAAGAAAGCCCAGGAATCGGGGTTTTTACCACCGGCAGTTATCCCTGAAATCACCATCGAACGCCCCCAGAATCCTGAGCATGGCGATTACGCCTCCAATTTACCTTTGAAACTCGCCCGGCTGGTAGGTAAAAATCCGGCTATGATAGCCAAAGAACTGGTCGCTCTGATACCAACCAGTGAAGAGATCGAAAAAGTGGCTTTTGCGCCTCCGGGTTTTATTAATTTTACCGTTAAAAATAGCTGGCTTTCCTTGCAGGTGGAGAATATACGCCGGAAAGGCGATAAATTTGGTAACAATGATAGCGGGCAGGGTAAAAAAGTCCAGGTGGAATTCGTCAGTATCAATCCAACAGGCCCACTGCATGCAGGGCATGGACGCGGAGCGATTTTGGGGAGCGCTTTGGCTAATGTGCTTGCCGTAAGCGGTTACGAGGTACAAAAAGAGTACTATTTCAACGATGCCGGTAACCAGATGGATGCTTTTAAGAATTCATTGTACGCACGTTATTTACAGCAATTGGGCAAAGAAAGAGAACTACCGGAAAACGGCTACCACGGCGTTTACATGATCGATATGGCCAAAGATATCGCATCCGTTCACGGTGATAAGTTCGCCAAATTATCGGAAACTGAAGGCGTGAAGCAGATTGGCGAAATCGGTCTCAAGCGTGTTATCGACTTGATAAAAACCGAGCTAGCGCAACTGGGTATTGTTTACGATAAATGGTTTAGCGAGCAAAGCCTTTACAAAGACGGGCAATACAAAACCGCCCTGGCAATATTGCAAAAAGGCGGACATCTGGCAGAAAAAGACGGCGCCACCTGGTTTGTTTCCACTGCGCTTGGCGAAGATAAAGATAACGTCGTCATCCGTAGTGACGGCACGCCCACCTATTTTGCCGCGGATATCGCCTATCACTATAACAAATTCGTAGAGCGCGGTTTTGATAAGGTCATCGATATTTGGGGCGCCGACCACCAGGGACACGTTTCGCGATTGAAAACCGTGGTGGGAGCAATGGGTATCGACCCTTCACGTTTACATATTATCATCCACCAAATGGTCACGATGAAACGAGGTGGAGAGGTGGTACGCATCTCAAAACGCAGTGGTGACCTGATTACACTTAAAGATGTTATGGATGAAGTCGGGGTTGACGCCTGCCGTTTTTTCTTTTTAGCACGCAGCGCTAACAGCCAAATGGATTTTGACCTCGAATTGGCGAAAAAACAATCACAGGATAATCCTGTTTATTATATCCAGTATGCGCATGCCCGAATATCAAGTATCCTACGGTTGGCTAAAGAGAAAAATATCAACTTCGATAATGGGGATACAAAATTATTGCTTACTCCTCCGGAAACGACTTTAATTCGTAAACTGATTCAATTACCTGAAATCATCGAAGTGATTACGGCGACACTAGAACCGCACCACCTGGCGTATTATGCGCAAGAACTAGCCATAATATTCAACCAGTTTTACAAGGATTGCCGCGTAATTACAGATGATGAACCGCTCACGATGGCACGATTAAAGCTGGTTCAGGCATCTCAAACGGTGCTGGCGAAGACGCTGCATTTAATGGGTATGACCGCACCGGAAACCATGTAGCCTAAAACTTCTGAAAAAAAAGAGGGGACGATATCGTTCCCTCTTTTGGCTTTATGTTGGTAGCAGTTGATTTTTAGAAATGGGGTTTCAGATCCGCCGGTCTCACTTCGGCGATTGCTTTTAGCGCAACATATGAATTAAAATCTTTAACCATTCCGCCTACCCGGAAAAACTCTATGATCCACCAAATACCAAAGCCGCCGACAGTAAACCAGAACCAAATCCCGGAGCTGCTTTCTTCAAGGTAGACAAAATGCATACCGTAGGCTAAAACCAGCGGTAAGGCAATCCCCAAGGATTTTCGTTTTCTTTTGTAAATTTCCAGGAATTTATTCTGCGCATCTGCGCTAAGGGTAGGTAGTTCGGCTTTAACAGTTCTGGGTAATTTCTTGAAAATTTCTTCAGGAATTATAGATTCTGCCACTAATATACACCTCCAAATTTATTACGGATGAATGTTAAATGACATTATAACACTCAAAACATAAAATGAAAATATTTACTGACTGTTAAGTTCGGGTTGCGCTTTATAAATTAGAATCAGTTTGCGATAAGCCTGGTTTCCGTTTTGTAAACGTTGTTTCATTCTCTCGGATATTTCGTTCTTAATCGTACCCGGAACTCCAACCATGAGTGAGTTATCCGGCACCGTGGCTCCCTGGCTTACCAGGCAAGCAGCGGCAATCACGCAAAAATCTCCGATTTTAGCATTGTCCAGGATCGTGGCATTGTTTCCAATTAAACAGTTGTTACCGATTTTAGTGCCGTGTAATACAACGTTATGACCGATGGTATTATTATCGCCGATGTTTACCGGTGAACCCGAATGAACGACGCAATTATCCTCGATCATCGTGTTATTGCCAATTTTTATACTGGCAAAATCTCCCCGTATGACAGCCCCTGGAAAAATTCCGCTGTTCTCACCAATTTCTACGTCGCCGATGATGTAAGCGGATTCACTAATAAATGCCGAAGGAGCTATTTTGGGTGCTTTCCTATTAAAACTTCTAATCATGTTTGCCTCCAGTGCGTGTTCAACGAGGTGATTTTTAGGATATAACTTTTAAGACGTCTTGTAAAGAAGATATCGTAAACTTTTGTCCGTAATTTTTACCGTGACCCTTTCTATCTATAAGCACGGAAATTAATCCGGCATTGTTAGCCCCAACAACGTCTTCTTCAGAATCCCCGACGAACACCGTCTCTCCGGGCTGTAATCCGGTTTTTTCTAATGCCAGCCGATATATCGCGGGATCGGGTTTATTTACGCCGTGGTCGCCGGAGATGATGACTGCAGAAAAGAACTTAACCAGACTGGTTTCTTTAATGAGTCTCCGAACGGAACGTGGATGATCGAAATTGGTAATCAACGAGCTAGTAATCTTTCGTTCTTTGAGAGTTTTTAGCAAAGAAAAACATCCGGGATCGAGATTAGCATATTTATCCCACACGGCAATCAGCGCATCAGCGGTTTCCTCGATTTTATCACGTGACATTTGTGCCCCAAAATATGAGCATGTAATTTCTAAACGCTTCTCAAATACCGTCATACCGTCTTTCGGTTTGGGCAAGTTATCTTTCCATCCCCGATCTTGGAAGTAGTCCCAGGCCTGCTCTTTGTGTGTACGCGCGCCGTATTTTATGAGACGCGAGTGCAATTCGGTAATCCATTCATCCAATTCCGCATCCGTATTTTCTGACAAATAGAGAGTTCCATATAAATCGAAGAAAACACCTTTTACGTTCATTATATTCCTTGGTCGTCGTTTGAAATAAGAATCGTTAATTCTATCCTAAAAGATAGATGCCGGTCAAGACGGCAAGGGTTTTCTTTTATATGTTTAGGTATCGTTTCGAGTTTCGTATTTCGATATTAGAAATTTCCAAATTTTCCTTGTCGCTGCGCTCTAATATATGATAGACTTTTCCCATAACGAGGTTACAATAAAATGAAAAAACGTGTTTTCTCCGGTGCGCGTCCGACGGCGCGGCAGCATATCGGCAATTTGTTGGGGGCCATTGATAACTACGTTAAACTCCAGGATCAGTATGATTGTGTCTATTGCATCGTTGATGTGCATGCGTTGACTACGCTGCAGGACACGGCCAAGATTAAAGGTTACGTGTATGACTTGGCTCTGGACTGGCTGGCGGCAGGAATCGACCCCGAAAAAAGCATCGTTTTCGTACAATCTTATGTGCCGGAGGTAACCGAACTTCACACCTACCTGAGTATGGTCACACCGCTCAGCTGGTTGTTACGCGTGCCCACATTTAAGGAAAAGGCCAAAGCGCAGCCGGATAACGTGAATTACGGGTTAGTCGGCTACCCGGTATTGATGGCATCCGATATCGTTCTGTATAAAGCCGAAGTGGTGCCCGTTGGCGAAGACCAGTTGCCGCATCTGGAACTGACGCGGGAGATTGCTCGTCGGTTCAATGGACTCTTCGGCGAGACTTTTCCCGAACCCAAAGCTAAATTGACGGAATTCCCTTCGATTCCTTCTTTGACCGGCAAAGGTAAGATGAGCAAGTCCGAGGAAGAATCGGTCATCGATATCGCGCATACCGATGAAGAAACCACTAAAAGAATTATGTCCGCCGTAACCGACCCGGAAAGAAAATTCCGCAAAGACCCCGGTCATCCCGAGGTTTGTAATATTTTCGGATTGCATAAGTATTTCACTCCGTCCCAGGTAGCAGAGATAGAGAAACAATGCCGCGTTGCGGAAATCGGGTGTGTGGATTGTAAAAAGTTGCTGGCTAAAAACATGAACGAATTCCTGCGTCCGATACGTGCTCGGCGGGTTGAACTGGCAGCCCATCCCGATAAAATCGCAAAAATACTGGCTCACGGCGCTGAACAGGCTCGGGCAATTGCCGGTGAAACGATGAAGGAAGTCCGTCAAAAAATGGGTTTAAGGTAGTGCTGGTAAAACGGATAAAATCACTCTTAATCTCCCTTTACGAAAGGGAGAGATATGACAGCTAAAAATATTTCTAACAGTGAAGATAAAGGTTTGAGGAAGGTAAGAGATGGCAACGACGAAAGATTATTTAGATGATTATCAGAAAAGACGCAAAAAAATAACCGATGTCAGCCCGGATGCAGTTGAGAAACGGCATAAAGAAGGGCAGTGGACCGCCCGCGAGCGTATCGAATACTTTTTCGATAAGGGCACTTTCACAGAAATCGGGGCTTTCGTCAAACACCGTACTACGGCCTTCGGATTGGACAAAAGAGAAATACCGGCGGACGGTATCGTGACCGGGTTCGGCAAGGTGAATGGCCGCTATGTAGTGGCTATGGCGGAAGACTACATGGCAATGGCTGGAACCTTTGGTGAAGCTCACGGGAAAAAACTCGCTTACGCCATTAATTTTGCCAAAGATAAAGGATGGCCTTTTGTGGGCATGAACGATTCCGGCGGCGCTCGCTTACAGGAAGGTATGGATACTCTCGAAGCTTACGGGTGGACGTTCCGCTCGCAAATTCTGGCATCGGGAGTCATCCCTCAGATTGCCTTATTAATGGGTCCCTGTCTCGGCGGCCAGGCTTACCATCCCGTCATGCAGGATTTCCTGATCCAATGCAAAAACACCGGTTTTATGGGCATTGCCGGACCGGCCTTCGTAGAAACCCAGCTCGGGGAAAAAATCAGTCTCGCTGAACTATCCGGTTACAAAGCTCACGCGGTCAAATCGGGCTGCACTCACATAGTGGCTGAAGATGACAAAGATGCAATCGATAAATGCAAAGCTTTGCTAGCTTTATTACCGGCGAATAACCGTGAAAAACCACCGGTTGTAGCCACCAAAGATGACCCGGAGCGGATTATTCCCGAATTAGATACGATTATTCCCGACGTCTCGACTCGTCCCTATAACATGAAAAAAATAATTAAAGCGGTAGTTGATGATGGCTATTTCTTCGAGTCCATGGAATTACATGCGACCAATATCATTACCGGGTTCGCGCGTTTCAATGGACGTACGGTGGGCATTTTCGCCAACCAACCGATGAACGCTGCCGGAGTTATCAACACCGATGCCGCCGATAAAGCTGCCCGGTTCATACGCTTTTGCGATCTTTTCAATATCCCGATGATCACCTTTGGCGATTGTCCCGGTTATATGATCGGTAGCGAGCAAGACTGGAAAGGCATTCTACGTCATGGAGCTAAATTGCTCTTCGCTTGGGCTGACGCTACAATTCCGTTGATTTCCGTAATGGTACGTAAATCCTATGCCGGTGCGCACTACGGCATGCTGGATAAATCGATCGGTGCAGATTTTGTTTATGCCTGGCCGACTGCACATATTACCATCGTGGGTGCGGAGACAGCGGCTAGCGTGATTTTCGCCAGGGAAATACGCGAATCCACCAATCCCGAAGAAACTAAGGCGAAACGAATTAAAGAATACAGTGAATTGTACGAGAACGCCTACGTGGCTGCCGAGCGTAGTTGTGTGGATGAGGTAATTATGCCCCAAGATACCCGCAAAATGATCAACCGGGCACTGGATATTTTGGAAGAAAAGAACAAGGACAACCGGGCTTTTAATGCCAGGCATTGGAGAAAGTACGCGAATATCAATTTATAGCGATCAGCGGTCGGCAATCAGCGGTCAGCCATAAAACGAGAGTTTATGAAGAATTTTAGAAAATTAAAGGTGTGGGAAAAAGCTCATTTGTTAACCGTTGAAGTATATCAGGTGACTTTGAAATTCCCATCTTCCGAGGTGTACGGACTAACGTCACAAATACGACGCTCATCTTCTTCAATTCCGGCGAATATAGCGGAAGGATGTGGCAGAGGCGGTGATGCGGAATTCAACCGTTTTCTACAGATAGCGTTTGGCTCAGCTAACGAGTTGGAATACCACTTATTGTTGGCTCACGATTTAAAGTTAATACAAGAAGACAAGTATAAAGGACTTGATCTCCAAGTAACGGAAATCAAACGCATGCTCGCATCGTTACTGGACAAAATCAAATCTGAACGCTGACAGCTGATAGCTGAAGGCTCTTTAGGAGGTACCCATCGATATCATACCTTCAATCGACCTTAAAGACGGCAAGTGTGTCCGACTTTACCAGGGTGATTATTCCCGTGTCACCCAGTTCTCCGACGATCCCTTGGATGTAGCTTTAAAATGGCAATCTATGGGCGCGCCCCGCATTCATATAGTAGATTTAGATGGCGCAGCCAAAGGAAAAATCGGTAACCCGGAAATAATCGAAAACATTGCGCAGGCTTTATTAATTCCCACTCAATTAGGCGGTGGTATCCGCGATTTGGAAACCATCGAAAGATTGCTCAAATTGGGTATCGAGCGCGTGATTCTCGGCACTGCAGCTGTAGAAAACCCTAAACTCATTAAAGAAGCTTGCACCCGTTTCAATGACTATATTGCCGTAAGCATCGATGCCCGGGATGGCGTCGTTGCGACTCATGGTTGGCAAAAAGACACCATGTGGACCACCAATGAATTCGCCAAGTCACTGGTGAAATTAGGTGTGAGAAGGTTTATCTATACAGATATCGTACGGGATGGAACATTAACCGAGCCTAATTTTGCCGCGGTTGCGGATTTGATCAATACCGTCCAGAAACCGGTCATTGCGGCGGGCGGAGTATCCTCGATCCTGCACTTGAGAATGCTTTCGAAGTTGGGCGCAGAGGGTGCAATTATCGGCAAGGCGCTATACACCGGGGATATCAAACTGAAAGAAGCGATAGAAGCGATTCACGGCTAGTTATTAACAGGCGCGGGCACTGGATTCTCCGGCGGTGGCGGTTGGTCGGCTTCGACGGCAGTTTTTAAGGCGGCAATAGCTACTTCCAACTGGCTGTTATCCGGTTCGCGGGTGGTAAACGCTTGAATCCATAAACCGGGAGCTAACAAAATTTTAACAATAACATTCCCGGCGTGACGGGCGCCAAAATAGATAAACTCGTATCCCAGGGCGGCAATCAACGGGATCAAAACGATTCGGGATAACACTAACAACCAAATATTTTGGTTCACCAATTTACCCACCAGTGCAAAGACGATCACCGCGATGATAAGCACTACTACCAGGAAGCTGCCGCCGCATCGTATATGGGCTTTGCTCGATTTTTTTATCGCTTCGACTTCCAGCGAAATCCCGTGTTCAAAAGCATTAACTGCTTTGTGTTCCGCGCCGTGATAAGCAAAAACCCTTTTAATATCCGGCATTAAAGAAACCAGCCTTAAATAAATGACGAAAAACGTAATTCTGATTAAGCCCTCGACGAGAGGAAACCACCCCGTGCTTTTATCAATTTTCAGCAGAGTGGTCAAAAAAAGGGGCGCTAAAAAGAAGATAGCAACGACAAACGCCAGCGAAACCAGCATCAACAGCCAGATCCAAACCCCGCTGATTTTTTCTTTTTCCTCTTCCAGTGCCACATTTCCCGAAAGCATTAATGTCTGTATACCGATAACCATCGACTCGATCAGGACGATGATACCCCTCAGCAGCGGTGTAGAGCGCATCCAGCCCGTATAAACGGCTGGGACGGGTCTTTTGTCGATGGAGATTTCCTGGTTGGGTTTACGGATAGCGGTGACGATATTTTTCTGTCCTCGTATCATCACACCTTCGATGACTGCCTGCCCGCCATAGTTAAATTGTTTTGCCACCGTTTTCTCCCTG
>Ga0209777_10005473_pt1 | contig 14599 bp, 12 predicted proteins | sample FrelakmetHBP12HB_FD_187147 | JGI IMG/M metagenome (GOLD analysis project Ga0209777, IMG submission 187147) | Freshwater lake sediment microbial communities from the University of Notre Dame, USA, for methane emissions studies -HBP12 HB (SPAdes)... | ecosystem: Environmental > Aquatic >...
CGCGCTAGTCCTGAGTAGCCGGCGTAGCGGCGTATCGAAGGACGGTCAACCCACCCACCGCGCTTCGATACGGCCGACAAACCCGGCCTACTCAGCGCTAACGGAGTAATCACTCCCGCGAGACTGAACTCTTTCTCGTTTGCCCCGACATTTGACGGTAGACCCGTGTCTGGTATATACTAAACAAAAGTCTGAACACGAGGTTATGATATGGCTAAGCAGCTCACGGCGCGGCAGCGGCAGATGCTGGATGCAATCCGCGATTTCATTTTGGATAAGGGCTATTGTCCGTCGATAAGGGAACTCGGTCCCATGCTGGGCATTTCCAGTCTGAGGGGGGTGACCATTCACCTCGAGGCTCTGGAACGAAAAGGCTGGATTACCCGGGAGAACAAGTCGCGCTCGATCCGCGTTCTTGGCCCAACTCCCGCATCCCCCGGTCGCAGTGTGCCTTTGCTTGGCACTATATCGGCCGGCATACCCCTGCTCGCGGTGGAGAACGTCGAGAGTCACGTCACGATCCCGCTCACGATGGCCCTCGAATCAGACGAACTGTTCGCTCTCAGGGTCCGTGGGGACAGTATGATCGACGATCATATCGTCGATGGAGATGTGATCGTGGTGCGCAAGCAGGAATCGGCGGAGCACGGCCAGATAGTGGCAGCCTTGATCGGGGACGAGGCCACGGTCAAGCGGCTGGACTTGAATTCCCAGCCGCCCAGGCTTCTGCCGGCCAATCCCAATTACGACGCAATCGCACTGCCGGCGGGAGAATCCATAGTGCTCGGCCTAGTGATCGGCCTGCTGCGATCCATCGATTCTTTGTGAAGATGCTCAGCGCGTTCCGATAGGACGTTTGCGGTTTGGAGCCTCGAGGGTTGTTCCTGTCGCCGGCGTGGCCGTCGGTCCTGAAACGGGCGGAGCTCCATTTGGACCGAGAAGCTCCATTCTCTCGCAGTAAAGTTCGGCCACGACCTTGCCCAAGCCTTCGCCGTTTGCGTCCAGGGGCGCGGGGCCCACTTTGCAGATGCCGATATTGTAGAGGTGGATCATCGCGATCGGGGCACTACTGGGGGGTTCTTTAGTAAAGCGGAGAAATCCGTCTTTTTCCGCGTTCTGGCCGCTGTTTCCTTTGATGAGAAAGTCCTTTGCGAAGTCTCTCCATGATTGAGCGGAGTGTTCCGTGAGGGTGATCTTGAGGTTCGGGAAACTCGCCCTGCCGGCGATCGGCAATACTACTTCAACCCCTTTCTCATCTACTACCTTCTTGAGGTTCATCTCCTGTTTCACCGTGAAGGGCTCGATTCTGGTTACCCCAAGGCAATTAAGCCCGTTGATGTCCAGGATGAAGCTGTGTGACGACCAGGCGCTACCGTGTGAAGCCGATGCGGAGATGGTAGTCTGAGCGCCCTGGACCTGGCGAGTGGCCCTGGGCGTGATAACCACGGATACAGGGGTGGTGGCAGCGGAATTCACATCGCATAAAGGTATCGTGACCTCGGATATCACGCCGTCCAGGAACTGCAGTTCCGAGATCGGCTTTCCAGCTTGGTCGCTGAATAGGACGCAACCGTTCAGCCGCTTTTGATTGGCGTTCCAGGCATCCGCGATCCACGCGAAGAGATAGCTGGTCATGTTGAGATTGACGTCGAGGTTAATCGGCTCATAGGTTGGCAGGCCATGCTGCTTGGTCGCGTAGTTTCCGGGGGTGTTTACCGTGAGCACTTCGGCCGTGATGGCTCCGCCCGAGAGGCCCCTTAATGTGTCGCACGCCACGCCGTCGAGCACCAGCGTCGCGCCGGCCGTTGCGGCGAAGAGCGGCCCCGCGGAGGCGCACAGGACGGCGCAAGTGATGAACAGCAGGAAGCAAGACATGGAATGAGATTGTCGCATGATTGCAGCACTCCTTTCCGATCTTTGTCAGGCAAGACGCCTGTTTGCCTCATTATACTACGGGTAATTGTTGTGTCAAATGGCCCGGCGCGAGTTTGGATGCTGGGGAGCGGGGGCAAATATGAGACAGTATGAAAACGCTGTTCCTGAATCCTCCCTCATTTCCCGGCTACGACGGTGGCGCGGGTTCACGCTTTCAGGCCAGGCGCGAAGTTCGCTCTTTCTGGTATCCCACGTGGCTTGCTCAAGCTGCCGCGCTTGTTGAAGACAGCAGGGTGGTGGATGCCCCAGCGGACGACCTTTCGCCGTGTGAAGTCGCTAGGATCGCGGCCCAATTCGGCCTGATAGTCATCTATACCAGCACCGGGTCATTTGCCAACGATTCCGCCGCCGCGCAGATGATCAGGAACAGCAACCCCGACGCGCTCATCGCTTTTGTCGGCCCACACGTGACCGTGCTGCCGGACGAAAGCCTGCGACAGACCCGGTCGGTGGATTTCATCGTGCGTAAGGAGTTCGAGCTGCCGGTCCAGCGCATTGCCCGGGGGGAACGCTTTTGGGAGGTCGAAGGTGTGAGCTGGCGAGATGGCGAATCAATGCGCCACAATTCGGACCCGCCCCTCATTACGGACCTCGACAGCCTGCCGTACGTGGTCGATGTCTACCGCCGCGACCTGACAATTGAGAACTACTACAACGGCTACGTGCAGCACCCATATCTCTCATTTTACGCCGGGCGAGGGTGTCCGGCTCGCTGCACATTTTGCCTGTGGCCGCAGACGATTTCCAGCCACGAGTATCGCGTGCGCAGCCCGCAATCGGTCTGCGACGAGCTTGCCAGGGCGAAAGAATACTTCCCGCAGGTCAAGGAGTACTTCATCGACGATGATACATTTACCGCGAACGCCGAACGCGCGGTGTCCGTCGCCAGGCTGATATCTCGTCTCGGAATCACGTGGTCTACCAGCAGCCGGGTGAATGCCTCGTATCAGACCCTGAAAGCTCTCAAGGAATCCGGCCTGAGGCTGCTGTTGGTGGGTTTTGAGTCGGGCAATGACGCCATCCTGCACAACGTTCGCAAGGGCACGGACACATCCACTGCCCGCCGGTTCATGCGTGACTGCAGGGCTCTCGGCATTTTGGTGCATGGCGCATTCATGCTCGGCCTGCCGGGCGAGACCAAGGAAACCATCAGGCAGAGCATCGACTTTGCCAGGGAGATCGCCCCGGACACCATCCAGGTTTCGGTCGCCACGCCCTATCCAGGCACCGAACTATATCGCCAGGCAATAGACAATGGCTGGATGTCCGAGGCCGGTCTTGTCTCCACGGATGGCGTCCAGGCGTGCGCCCTCTCATACAACGGCCTTAGCAGCCAGGAAATTCTGGACTCGATCGATACATTCTACAAGCGCTTCTATTTCAGGCCTCGAGTTCTGTTTGCGATCGGCAGGCAGATGCTGGCCGACCCCAAAGTACTGAGACGCCGTCTGCGCGAGGGTAGGGAATTTATTTCGTTCCTGCGCAGAGACGATTCGAGGGAACAGGAATCATCACGAAAACGCCGGGATCGTTGATATCCGTTATGGAGGGCAGCGATTGGATAAGACTACCGTGGAACCCAGCGTCGTTGGACCTCATGGAGAGTTGGAGGAAACCGGGAATACGATGTCCACGACATCACACAGGCGCAACAAGGTGAAAGTTCTCGCGGCAATGACTGTCGCGGTCATAGTGGGTTCCTTCGGCGACATCTCACTGAGCAGGGGAATGAAAATGGTTGGCGCCATCGATCCCCCAACGCTGGTGGATGCCTTCGTATGCGCCGCGACGAATCCATACGTGCTGGGCGGGGTCGGGCTTCTGATAACGTTTCTCTTCCTGTACCTTGCGTCACTGTCGTGGGAGGATCTTAGTTTCGTTCTGCCGCTTTCGGCTGCCGACTATGTTCTCGTAACTCTGCTGGCGTATTTTCTGCTGGGCGAGGATGTCAATCACCTGCGCTGGCTGGGCAGTGTGTTCGTCGCTTTGGGAGTCGCCCTGGTGGCAAGGACGTGATCGGAGGATGACCGATGAAGGTAGCTGTCGCGCTTGGTTTCGCGATCATATTCGGAGCGTTCGGGGACATACTCCTGAGCGTGGGAATGCGGCGGACCGGCGGAATCGCCGTAAGTTCCCCGCAGGACATCCTTCACGCAGCCAAGCAGGCATTCAGCAGCAGGTTCGTTCTGCTCGGCGTATGCTCGATGGCTCTGTATTTCGCCTCGTACATCGCAGCCCTGGCGTGGGTTGACGTAAGCGTGGCTAATCCCATGACCGCGTTGAGCTATCTCATCGCCAGTATCTACGCGATAGCATTCGCCAAGGAGAAAGTCAATCCGCAGCGGTTGTTGGGAATCATATTGGTGATCGCCGGGGCCACGTTGGTCGGCCTGAGTTCGTAGTGTAGGCAGCCCCTCTGCCAAGCGCTCTTGTCCTCAGTAGGTCCTCGTAAAACAGAAACTCCTGGGCCCATCCGGCGTATTGTCCGAAACGTTCCACAAAAGCCTGGGCGACTTTGTTGTACACGGCGTCAGTTACTGACCCAGAGTTCAGATCAGGCAGAAAGTATCTGTGGGCGACCTGCCGAACGTGGGTATCCACGGGAACGGCATCGTCTTTGTCGAGTGAGAAAAGGCACGTACAGTCCGCTATCTTCCGGCCGACCCCCCTGATGCCCAACAGGGCGGCTTTGGCTTCGGGGTAGCCGGCTTTCCGCAGGGATATCAGCCAGCCTTCGCCCCTGTCGGCGATCTGCCGGGCGGCTATGCGAAGGTTGTCCCTCCTGAACCCGAGGGCCTGCCGCAGCTCGGACGTGAGGCTGTCCAGCCCGGCCAGCCGCTCAACTTTGGGAAAGGCATAGTAGCAGAGGCTCTCTTTTTCGCACACGAGGTCCCCATAAGTCTCCGCGAGACCCTCGATAGCCGCCATTATTCTTGGAATGCTGGTTGCAGCCGAGCAGATAAACGAGAGCAGCGTCTCGGTTGGGTCCTGCCTTAGAAGCCTCAGGCCGTGGAAGCGATGGGTAAGTTCGGCAAGACGCCGGTCCCTGTCGGCAAGATACGCGTAAATCGCATTGACATTTTCATTTAGGCGAAAATAGTCGGTGACCAGGTCGAGCCCCCCGGCGGGATAAGTCCGCCAGAGCAGTCCGCCGTCCGCCGTGGTCAGTTCGATTAGCCTGTCGCGAACGACGCCGCACCATACGCCGTCCTCGCGTTTTCTCCAGCGAAATGCCTGTCCGCAGTTCAGAGTGATGTCCAGGTCAATGGGTTGGCCGCGCAGATTGATTCTCTCCAATATACCCTCCGGAGTTAGTCCACCGGTTGTTTCGGGAAACCCCTTTCCCGCGCGAAAGCAGGGACAGTCCACGCCGCTGACGCTCTGGGACAGTCCCTGTTTTCGCGAAACCAGCGTTGCAACCAGTATTGTACCATGCCTCGCCGGCCTGTCAATGCGAACGGATGGTGTCAGTTCAGTCTTGCGCGAAAGCAGGGACAGTCCACGCCGCTGACGCTCTGGGACAGTCCCTGTTTTCGCTGGTGCAGTTGCAATTCCCGCGAGACTGAACTCTCCCAACAGATGAAATCACGCGCCTGGCTGTCAACTATGGGACCTGCCCAGCCCGTATAGACTAGTGGCTTCAAATATGAATGCCACACAGGAACGGGTTAGTTTCTTATGTGTAACCGTGTTAGCACAGAGAGGGCAAAGGGATATGGCTGGAAGCTCGCTGCGGGAACCGTGCGATGCCGCCGACCGCCGCATTGGCTACTTCGATGAGGACGACTTGGCGCAAGTGCCGCATCCGTCCGGCGGCCGCGAGGCATGGACGAGCCGCATCAGGCGTCATTGGCGGACGCTCGCGAAGCTGGCCGCGTTGGCTGTCGTCGGCATAGTCATTTACAGATATGTGGCGGCCCCGCCGGTAGTCCGCGTGATCGCGGTCGAGTCCGTGATCGCCACCCAGACGCTTGGCGCCACGGGCAAGGTTCGGGGAGCGCGGGTAGTCGAACTGGGCGTGGACACATCGGGAATAGTGCGAGGTATATACGTTCACGAAGGGGACACCGTGCGTGCCGGGCAACTAATGCTGTCATTGGACAGATCGGAAGCCGCCGAACGCGCGGCCGCCGCGCAGGCGACCGTGCAGAGCGCTCTCGCGGAAGCCGCCAAGACCGCCAAAGGGCCGCTGGCGTCGGAGATTGCCCGCGCCAGGGCGGAACTCACCCAGGCAATCACCGTCGGCCAGGCAAGGGTGGATGCAGCACAGGCCAAACTTCGCAACCTGATGGCCGGCACTCGCCCTCAGGAGATCGCAGCCGCGAAAGCCGAACTTCAGAGCCGCCAGGAGATTCTGACCAAGGCCCAGAAGGACTACCAGCGCACGCAGAAACTCGTCGAGCAGGGAGCGATAGCCAGGGCCAATCTGGATGCCGCCGTTGCCGATGTCCAGACCGCGGAGTCTGCATTGATCTCACAGCAGCAGCACCTGAGCTTGCTTCAGGAGGGCGCGACAATCAACGAACTAGCGGAAGCCAAAGCCGAGATCGCCGGGGCCGCTGCCACACGGGACACATCCACGAGAGCCGCCAGAGAAGCTCTCAACACCCTTCTTGCAAACCCCAGGCCGGAAGACGTGATTTCCGCTCGCGCGAAAGTCGATGAAGCCAGAGCACAGCTCAGGCAGGCCCAGGACGTGACGGCCAAATCAGACCTGCGCGCGCCGTTCGATGGCGTGGTAGCGCATGTGGCGGTGGAGGCGGGTAGAGCCGTGTCGCCCGGCGATAAGCTGATTTCATTCCAGGAGATGGGCAGACCGATAATCGAAGTCGAGACCGACGAAGGCAACCTCAACGACCTGCATATCGGCCAAGCCGCCACAGTCACTTCGGACGCATACCCTGGGCAGTCTTTCAAGGCTGCGCTTACCGATTTAGGCTCCCAGGTAAACTCCGATCGCGGCACGATCACTATTAAGCTCAGCCCAACAAGCAGCGTGCCCTGGCTCAGGCCGGACCTGACTGTGGACGTGAACATTATCACGAGGCGAAGCGCGCGCAGCATAATGGTTCCTCCGGACACCTTGACCCGATACGCCGGCCACACCGCCGTCCTGGTTGTCAGGGATGACAAGGCAGTGCCAATTCGCGTGACCGCCGGAGCGATCGGAGAGGCCGGCGTGGCCATAATCGGCGGGGTCAAAGACGGCGACCTGGTGGTACGTTTGGCATCTCAAGTGCAGCCCAACGCCGAGGTGAGTGTCGGCACGGGGGACTCATAGCGTGTACGCATTCGAGTTAAAAGTAGCATGGCGGCATCTTCTGACCGGTCACGGCCAGACGGAACTCACCGTGGGTGCCGTGGCGGTTGGCGTGTTGCTGGTGGTATTTCTCTCTTCGCTGATCAACGGCCTGCAAGTCGGCCTGATCGAGGATGTCGTCGGCGCCATTCCACACGTAACTCTCGAAGCAGCCCCTCATGAGGCGAAACCCCTGTGGCAAATAGAAGGCGATGCGGCAAACACAGTCACCAAGATCGAGAAAATGTCCACGCAGAAGCGAAAGATAGACCAGTGGCAGAAGCTTCGCGACCTGGTGCGCGCGGTGCCGGGCGTCAAGACTGCCGCTCCGTCCGCCGAAGGCAGCGGGTTCGTCAGCCGGGGGGCCAAAAATGTGGGCGCGCTCATAATGGGCGTCAATGCCGAGGACGAACTCGCGATCCCGTCGTTCAAAAATCGGATCGTGGAGGGTAACTTTGGGGCCGTCGACCAGCAGAACGCCGCGGTCGGCATCAAAATGGCCGATGATATGGGCCTGCGGCTCGGCAGCCGCATCCGGGTGACCTCGGACGAGGGCGAGACGCAGACATTTCGAGTCGCGGCGCTCTTCGACCTCGGAATGGAAAACGCCAACGAGAGCTGGGTCTACATCGGCCTGCCCGCCGCCCAGGGCCTTTTCAAGCTCAAGAAGGCTGTGACGAACATAAACGTTCGGTCGTTCGATTTGTTCCAGGCGGGCCGGATCGCCGAGCAGATACGGGCATTTTCGACCGCGAAGGTGACGAGCTGGACGGAGTCCAACAAGACGTTTCTCGACAGCCTGAGGGCCCAGAACTCGGCCGCGCTGATCATCCAGGCGATGACGCTGCTGGCTTCGGCGTTTGGCGTGGCGAGCGTGATGATAGTTTTCGTTGTCCAAAAATCCAAGGATATCGGCATTCTCAAGAGCATGGGGGCGACCGCCAGGCAGATTCAGAGGGTCTTCGTCCTGGAGGGGCTCGGGGTCGGCCTGGGCGGGGCCGTGCTCGGTTCGGGGGTGGGGACTGGGCTGTGTTTTCTGGTCCAGAGCTGGGTCCTGCCGGGCGAAACATTCGGTGGGAAGCCCGCGACGCTGGTTCCTATGCAGTGGGATGCCAAATACGTCGTTGCCGCATCTATCGTTGCGATTTTGATGGGGCTTCTCAGCAGCGTGATACCCGCAAGGCGCGCCGCGCGGCTGGACCCCGTGGAGGCTATAAGGCATGGCTAAAGAGCACGTTCCCGTAGTACAGGCTGTAGACGTTCGTAAGCGCTACAACGGCGGCGTGGGTACCTGGGCTCTGCGGGGCGTGAACTTCGGCATGGCCCCAGGGGAGTTCGTGGTTCTCATGGGGGCTTCGGGTTCGGGCAAGAGCACTCTACTCAATATGATCGGCGCGTTGGACCGTCCCACGTCGGGGTGCGTGCTGATAGACGGATGGGACACGTCGCGCATGGATGATGACGAACTTGCGGCGATCAGAGGGGACACGCTCGGGTTCATATTTCAGTTTCACCATCTCTTGAGTGAGTTCACGGTGCTTGAAAACGCGCTGATGCCGCTCAGAATCAGGAGGGGAGCGGCGACACGCGAGGACAGGCAGTGGGTCCAATGGCTTCTGCATCGGGTCGGCCTCACAGACAAGATGCACTGTCGCCCCAGGCAGCTTTCAGGCGGGCAGCAGCAGCGCGCGGCGATCGTGCGCGCGCTGGCGAATCGGCCCAAAGTGGTCCTGGCCGACGAGCCGACGGGTAATCTGGACACCCGAAACGGCGGAATGGTATTCGACCTGCTGCGCGAGCTCAACGACCAGTTGGGAATCGGATTTGTGCTGGTCACGCACGACGACAGGCTTGCTCGCGAAGCCGAGCGAATAGTCGCCGTCGAAGATGGTCGAATAGTCGCGGACTACTGCCTCGATGCCGTGCAAGAACAGGCCCAGGCCGTAGCGCGGGACCTTTTCTAGCCTGCGTCAGGATGGCGAAGACTTGGGCCTGGGGAGCCTTGCCAGCGCCGACACCAGTAAGCCGAATCCCGCAACCGCCGCGGCGATGATGAAGGCTCTATCATAGCTGCCGGTGCTGGTCTTGATAAAGCCGCCTACGTAAGGCCCGGATATCGCGGCCACGCTGAAACCTGAAAACAGCACGGCATAGTTGACGGCCAGATTCGTGGAGCCGAACGAATCGGCGCACAGAGATGGGAACGTCCCCAGATATCCCCCAAAGCACACTCCAATGAGCACAGCCGCGGGTACCAGAGTCGACTGGTCCTTGATAAAACGTGTGAACAGCAGCATCGTCGCACACGTGATCAGAAACATCAGCGCCAAAGAGGCAATTCGCCCGATCTTATCGGAGATAAATCCCCACAGTATGCGGCCTGTGGCATTCGCAAGCCCGATTATGGAAACAACACCGGTGGCGAAGCCTTTGCTGTATCCGGCGTAAAGGACCATAGGCTTCGCCTGACTTATGATCATCAGGCCGGTAAATGCCCCGCAGGCGTATAGGACATACAAAACCCAGAAGCGTGATCTGGCGAGCATCTCCGTCCACACCAGATCATTGCCGTTTCCAGCTCCTTCGACTTGGGCCTGATATCCAGCCGGAGCATAGTCCTTTGGGGGGTTGCTCAATATCAAAGAACCAATGGCCATAATGATGGTAAACGCGATGCCCAGGACCTTGAATGCATAGAGCACCGAACTGCCCGCGGCGACAGGCGCATGTTTCATGAGCAGTTCAGCGACCGGAGCGATAATAAACGACCCGAAACCAAGCGCGCCAACAGCCAGGCCGGAAGCCAGCCCCCGTCGATCGGGAAACCATTTCACGGCCACCGATACCACCGCGCCGTACGCCATGCCGCTGCCGATCCCCATCATCACGCCGAAAGACGCGACAAACCATCCGAAGCTGGCCGCGAATCCCGCCAGGAACATCCCGAGGCCAAAGAAGATGCCTCCAAGGATAATCGCCAGCCGTGGGTTTCCCTTATCGGAGAGCTTGCCCGAGAGGAGCATTCCAACCGGAAGAAAGCCGAGGTTCCACGCGAACGCGGCTGCCCATTTTGTCATGTCGGGTTCGGGCTTGCCGGACGGGCCAAGAGCCGAGAGCCCCAGATGCGTAAGCATTGGGACAGCAAAAACGCTTGAAGCGTAGGCCGCGCCCTGGCACAGATTGGCCATAATGCCCGCAGCCAGCACCAGCCATCTTCTTCGGTCCAAAGCCATGTTTCCTCCCTTTTCAAAAGACAGAAACGCTCAGAGATAATATGCCGACACAAGCTTACAACTATTCAGCAGGCAAACGCAAGTAGGTTGAGTAAGTGCTCACGGTTCGTGAGTACCACGTCATGCTGACCCTGAACTTGATTCAGGGGATTCAGCATCCACCTTCTGCGAAGGGATGGACCCTGAAACGAGTTCAGGGTGACGTGTTGCCGCACGTCGTACTCATGAAGAGTGAGCTCTTACTAGGTTGAGCATTTCTGAAAGAGGTCTCGGGTATTGAGAAGTCCTCACGCCGCGCACAAGGATATTTGGGTAGCGACGGAGAAGAGTAATGCGTCTATAGCTTCGGGAAAGCCCCAACCGCCAAGTGCGATTCAATATCGGAAAGTGAATAATACAAATGGCTCAAGAGACTTCAACGTTCCAGGAATTCGCGGACGAGATTGCATATTTCGCCGCGGAATCGGGGGGAGATTTTCAGCGGTTTATTATTGCGCCGGCGATGCTGGAGGCGATCGGTTCGGTTGCCGGCAAGCACGTTTTGGACCTGTACTGCGGGGCGGGGTATTTGTCCCGAAGGCTCTCCGCTTTGGGGGCAAAAGTGACCGCCGTGGACAGCTCCGAGCGGCTGATTGGGATCGCGGGCGAGATTACCAAACGCGAAAACGACCAAATCCGCTACGCCATAGCCGAGCCGACCGATCTGTCGGTGATAGAGGACAGCACCTTTGATGACATCGTCTGCAATATGGGCCTGATGGTCACACGGGACCTGACCGGGACGATAGCCGAGCTGGCCAGACTCGTCAAGCTTGGTGGGCGGTTCATCTTCTCGGTGCTGCACCCCTGCTTTACAATGCCCGATTGCTGCTGGATCAAAGATGCTGACGGCAAGGACCTGTACAAGAGCGTGGATGACTACTTCTCGGAGAACTGGTTTCCATCGGACATGGTATCGAGTATCAGGAGCGGAGAAAGGCGCATCAAGCACCGGACACTATCGAGATACATCAACTCCCTCGGCGCTCGCGGCTTTACCGTTCGCAGGATTATCGAGCCCGCTCCAAGCCCCGATGTCTTGGTCCTGAAACCGCATCTGGACGTTTTCGCCAGAGTGCCCGCCGTGTTGGTGGTTGAGGCCGTGTTCCCATATCTCTAAGATGACAAAGCTATGGTTTGCTGCTTTTCGTCGAAGTGTATTGATCGCCGCCGGCCTGTTGGCGCTTGGGCTGGTCGTCTGTCCAAGGCCGCCTTCGGCGGATGAAGTCGATGCCCGCGCGCTGCTCGCCGCCCTCCGAACCTGCAATGTACGACTACTGCCTGGAGTTCGTCTGCCCGATGATGCGTCCATCACCCCACTCGTCGAGGGAAGGGACACAATCGCCGGCCGGTCCTGCTGGGTGCTCAGACTGAAGCCACGTGTGAAGCGCACGCCCTGGCTGCAGTTCTGGGTTGACTGCCGATCCCACTCGATTCTCGCATTTCGCGGATGGGATGGGAAGGACCGGATGGTATCGTCGGGGAAACAGTTCTGAATTATGAATGAAGGGAGGGCTGAGACTGCGCTTACAGCCTTCCCTTCTCAACCCGCAACTCGTAATGCTCAACCCGCAACTCCCTTCCCCATTCATAAGTCTCCCTTTCCCCGGATGACGTGTCTTTTGACAGGTTGCCAGGGAAATATGGGATATGCTCTGGGCGGACCGATTCCGGCAGGAGGTGGCGCGGTGTCCATACAGGACGAGGCTCTCGCCGAGATGGTGAGACAAGCCCTGAGGAGCGATAAACGCATTGGCGGCCAGGCGATCGCGGCACGGGTCGCGGACGGCGACGTCTTTTTGAAGGGAATCGTTGACACCGATGAACAGCGCGAACTGGCCTCGATGGTGGTTCACGGCATTGCGGGCGTAAGACACGTCAACGTCGACGAGCTGCGGACCAGAGAGGCGGCGTGATGAGCTACGGCCATTTTTCCGACGACGCCCGCGAGTATGTGATCACCCGTCCCGATACCCCGACACCGTGGACGAACTATCTCACGAACGGACGGTACTGCGCCATCTGCTCCCAGACCGGCGGCGGGCACTCGTTTTTTGAGACCGCCGGGTACAATCGGATCACACTGAAGATTCCCCACGAAGCGCTGCTGCGAGACAGGCCGGGCCGGTATGTGTACCTTCGGGATGCCGAGACGGGCCAGTATTGGAGCGCCAACTGGCAGCCTGTCTGCGAGCCCTATGACAAGTTCGAAGCCAGGCACGGAATCGGGTACACCTCGATATTGTGTTCGAGCCACGGGATCGAGAGCCACATCACTTATTACGTCCCATTCAGGGATGACGTCGAAGTCTGGATGGTCAGGATCGTGAATGTGTCCGACCGTCCTCGCGGCATCCAGGCGTTTCCATTCTGTAGATGGGATCTGGCTAACTCCGCGTTTAATGCGGTCGAATCAAATTTCGCCAAACTTTTCAACGAGGTAAGTGTGGAGGAGGGCATCATCTTTGCCACCACGAGGTTTTGGAACATAACCACCGCCACCCTGGGCAATCCCAACACGAAGTGGGACAAGTGGGCGTTTATGTCCTCGAGCGCGCCGGATACGGCTTTTGAGTGTTTTGATGAAGAGTTTGTCGGCAAGTATCGCGATTATCGCAACCCGATAGCGATCGAGCGGGGATATTTGAACAATAGCAAGGGCGGTGGGCGGGACATTATCGGCGCGTTTCAACACGAGTTTACCCTGCAGCCGGGCCAGGAACAGCGCTTTGTTGTTATCGTCGGGATCGCATACGATAAGCAGAGCGCCATATTTCTTAGGGACCGCTACAACGAATGGGAAGAGGCCGAGCGAGGACTTGCGGAAGTCAATCACTACTGGGACCACTATCTCTCTCGAACGACCGCCGAGACACCCAGCCCGGAGTTCAACCTTACTTTCAATGTTTGGAACAAGTATCAGGCGTGGGTGACGTCACGCTGGAGCAGAATTGACTCGTACTACCTGGGTGGGGGAAGCATAGTCGGGTTCAGGGACAGTTGGCAGGATATGCTGGCCATACTGCCCAACGACCTCAACTGGGCCCGCGAGCGCGTGATCTATCTGCTGGAACATCAATTCCCCGATGGAAGCTGCCTGCACAATTGGGACCCTCTGACCAACGTCGGCGTCAAGACTGGCCATTCGGACGATCCGCTGTGGCTGGTGCTCGGGGTGATCGAGTATATCAAGGAGTCCGGTGATCTGGTATTTCTTGATCAGGCGGTCCGTTATTACGATACGGGGGCGGAGACCATCAGGCAGCACGTGCTTCGCGCGCTGGATTACACTTTGGCGCACATGAGCGACCGCGGCATCCCGCTGATTATGGCCGCGGACTGGAACGACGGGTTGGACAACGTCGGCAGGCAGGGCAGGGGCGAGTCCACGATGGTCGCGGCGCACCTCGTGTGGATGCTGCGCGAAGTGGCCGCCTTGATGTGGTTTGTCGGCAGGGATACGATCGCTCAGCACTATGTTGAACACCGCGATAGATTGGTTCGCAATATGAATCAGTACCTGTGGGACGGCGAATGGTATATCAGAGGCACCAGGGACGACGGCGAAGCGTTCGGATCGTCTCGCAACATCGAAGGCCGGATATACGTCAACGCGCAATCCTGGCCCGTGATAGGCGGGGCGGCGCCCAAGAACCGAGCGATCAGGGCCATGCATTCAGTCAAGAAGCATCTGGGCACGGATTACGGGCCGGCTCTGTTCCTGCCCGCGTATCATGAGCCGGATCCCAAAATGGGCATAATAACCCGGTTTGCCCCAGGCACGAAAGAAAACGGCACGATATTTTGTCACGCGACTTGCTGGGCCATCATGGCCGAGTGCATCCTGGGACACGGCGATCAGGCTTACGAGTATTGGAAGCAAGTGGCGTTCGCATACAACGGCAAGAACCCCGACAGATACGGAGCCGAGCCTTATGTATACAGCGAATTTATCCACGGCCCTGACTCCCCCTACTACGGACTGGGGGAGTTTAGCTGGATGACGGGCACGGCGGCGTGGATGTGGAAGACGTCGATCGACTGGATAATGGGCGTGCGGGCGGAAATACGCGGCCTGCTCATCGACCCGTGC
>Ga0209777_10005474_pt1 | contig 14599 bp, 11 predicted proteins | sample FrelakmetHBP12HB_FD_187147 | JGI IMG/M metagenome (GOLD analysis project Ga0209777, IMG submission 187147) | Freshwater lake sediment microbial communities from the University of Notre Dame, USA, for methane emissions studies -HBP12 HB (SPAdes)... | ecosystem: Environmental > Aquatic >...
TCCGCAGTAACTGCGCCGCCACCGGAAAATAAATCCTTCAGCCGGTTCTTATCTGCGTCGTTCAAATATCTTCCCACTTTATCGCCGTTCGCATCAACCGTACTGGTTCCGAAAAAATAATTGTACTCGTCAATAGTAATAAAATTCGTTCCAATATTTCCGGAGATTGTTGGAAGCGGAAGCGGGAGAATGAATTCAACGCTCTTCGATGATTCGTTGAATAAGTTAGCCGGATTAACTCCGAGTGCGCGTAACCCGAATGATGATGTATTATAAGTTTTTCCCATTGCTGCCGAGCGTGCATCTGATAAACCGATTGATCCACCGGCTTGAGAAAATATTTTTCCAGCAAACAGAAAAACAAAAACGGCAAATAAAATTTTAGAGTATTTCATTTTCGTTTCTCCTTAGGATAAATGTGATAGCTGGTAGAACCCGACGCAAGGAATTTGATCATGTTGTTCGTCTTAAACTTTACAGTTTGATTTCCGGATCCTGAAGTACTAAATCTAATTCGAACGCGCATGTAAGTTGCCCTAGAAATTTTATCTATTTCACTTTGTAAGGTTTTCACAGTTACGTTTTGAACTGTGTTTGACGTAACATTTCCGTTCGCATCAACAGCAGCTCCGCTTACGCTAACAACAGAATCTTGATCTGAATACTTCGGTGGAAAATAAGTTAAAAAGTTGTTGTTCTGATCGTAAAACCTGGCAGTAAAACTTAACGATGCCGGAATTCCATTTGTAATTTTTAATGCTGCGCCGAGAGAATTCACATCTTTTATTTGATCACGATCGTCACTTGATAGATCAACTTTAACTGAATCATAAAACTCACCGCCGCTCAAACCGAACTCAAGAGGAAATTCCATTTTACTATTTATTGTTACTTGATCTTTCTTGTTCAGACTTATTGTTTTATGGTTTGGATTAACTATTCCTCCGGTATAAACTACAATTGAATCGGGGAACTGAGAAAATTTATTAAAGAAGTTACTCACGCTGTCTGCATTGAATGTTATGACTGAATCGGTACGTGAAATAATTGTTTTATCGAGTGTCCTCGAACTTAAAGACATAACGCTTCTCTGTCCAATTGCATTTCGTGCTTCAATGCTTCCGTCAATACTAACTTCAACATTTGCAGTTGAATTAAAGTGGAATTCTATTTTGGGGTTTTTCAAATTAATTTGTTGAAATTGTAATTTTCTTTGAATGTCTTTTACATTAAGAGATACGGCGCTTCGGGTTTTTCCCAAAACGGTTGGCTCTAATTGTCCTGAATATTCAGAGACCATGAGCTTGCGGTATCTTGTTTTTATTCTTAATGATTTATCAGGTAATGTAATTTGCTGTCCATTGCTTCCCGTTGAAGAAATTTTAGATTCCAGACTCAACTGATTTTTAACTATTACTCCAGGAGTAATTGGAATTGATCTTAACGTGACAGATTGCAAAGGCAAAATTTCAATTGGTGCAGGTAGCTGGGCAATGATTTCTCCCGAACCGAAATTTTTCAGAACCAAATTTTTAAGAGTAACTCTCACAGGCGAAGGAAAAAAATTTGTAATCTCAAGATCAATAAGACCGGATTCGATTTTTATTAATTCGAACTGATCCGCCAGACTAAAATTTCCTGTTACATTTGTTTCCGGAACGGCAGGAAGAGCAACCTGCATACCGGGACTGACAGGCGGACTGATCCATGAAAAATCAATATCGGACGTAACGGAATCTGAATTAATGCTTATCGCTCCGTTAACTCCGGGTAAATCTGATTGAAGCTTATCGCTTAATACTATCTTATCCATTTTCTGATTGTTTGAATAGTAGAGCAAATTTCCGTTTGTAATATCTGTGTAATGCTGAATTGATGAAGATTTGTTCTCGATAATATCGAGCATCGTATAGCTTTTGTTGGCTATCGGAAGATTTAGTGAAACGTCCCAGTTCGGCGCTGTCGGTTCCTTAAGATTGCATGATTGAATAAGCACCATAGAAATAAGTAAAACTACAGCAGAAAAAAATTGCTTACATTTTTGAATTGGATTCATATTCATTCCAAATTTATTATTATTTAAGCCCTAACAACCGATTATTAACTTAGATATTAAAATCCAATCGAGCAAGAACGTAAAGCACAATTGGTGGTTGTTTAAAGAGTTTGTTTTATATAATCCTTACATCTCTTCGTTCATCAGTATCTCTTGTGTCAACAGCGGTTTTGTTCTTTCTGCCAGATGATTATTAAAAAACTCATACTGGCTTCCGAGAATCCAGACTTTTGCAAATAACCGCACCCAGATAAATATTTGCTGAATTAGAAACATCAGTAGAATTGTTAATCCACTGTGCATGCCGATTGCGCTATCCAACCAAAAATACAAAATGAACAAAACCGCCGGGACAATCGAAAGAATAATGTAAAGCGGATACGTTAAGTAAAGTTTCTTAAGCGTGAATTTGAATGAGCCCCATAATGCGCGCCAAACTTTTTTAGAATCTTCTTTTACCAAAATTATCTTCGCATAATCTGACACGATTGATAAGAATATAAAAAAGATTATATGAATCGCTAACCAAATCATAAGAATTGTGAATAGCGCTGGCTCGGCAGAATTTTTAGACGCGTTATTAAAAATTGCAGAAAAAATTAATGCGATGATTCCGAAGATTATCAATTGAATCAACAGAACATAAATTCCAAGGCGTAAAAACCTGAAAAAGAATTTTGAGCTGCCGGCAAAAAAGTTCTGCGTTTTACTTTTAATTGTTGATCCCTCAAAAAACTTAAGTATCCCGCCAGCGAAAAAGACTGAGAAAAAAAAGTAGAACATACCAAACCAAATCATGATGCTTGTAAACGAATTGATAATATCACCGTAGTTGTTCATGAAATCTGAGTAAACTGTAAAGTCGAAATCTCTGAAAAGCATATAAAGCATATTCCTACTGCTAAAATTATCCGTCATTATAGAATTAAATGAGCTAGAAAAAATTATTCCGATCAAAAGTGTAATACCATAAATTATCGTAACAATTTTTAAAGAGCCGAATGTTTTTTTGAAACCTTCCGTATATACATTTAATAATTTCATGTTTGCCTCAAAGATTAAAACAACATTGAGAAAGTCAGCATAACATTTTCCATCCAGAACAGAAATTTTGTTGCGTACTTAACAAAAACGCCGCTTTCCGGTTCAGTTGTTAAACTATTGTTCACAAGATTTACATCCAGCGGGATTTTATTCTCCGGATCAACTTTTGCCCATACAACTTTTGACTGTCCTTCATATTTGAATTCCGCTGTCCGCGCCTGTCCATTCCACTTTTCCAAAATTTCTTTCCCGTTTTCAAAATGAATAAGCACTTCAACCAGTAATTTCACTTCGCCCATTCGATAAACAACAACTTCCGATTTGTAATGTGACTTGCCATTTTCAATCTGCTTAAAAGTTTTTTTCACTCCTGCACTGTCATAGATCCCCATTGGTCCATTAACTTCTTGGTTCGAAATAGATGCAAGTTTATAATCGCAAACGTCCGAACCATAGAGCACTTCATCAAAAAACCAATTCATATTATCGCCGAATTTTCTTCCATGATTTTTTATCACAACCTCATTCACAATTGCAATAAAATCTTTTACACAAGGATGTTTAAATTTCCATCGTTCGAAATACGTTTTCATTATTTCATTCATAGTTGGCAAAGTTACAAGTCCTTCTAAAGTTTTAAGCATTACCGCTGTTTTATCATATGTAAATGAGCCGTAACCCCCGGCTGTGTATTCCCACGTCTTGCGGTAAATTTCTGCAAGTTTTGGATTCTTCATCCCAACATAACCTTGCCTCGTATATTCAAAATCTCCGGCGTGATAACCGCAAATATCAACTAATGAATTTTTGTCTCCGTAATACTTATCCATTATTCGCGTTTCGTAATACTGATTAAATCCTTCATCAAGAAAAGCTTCTTCAAACTCATTTGTGGCGAGCATTGCCATAAAATAATTATGACCAAACTCATGAACAGTTACTATTTCTGGAATTCTTATCCCCTCAGGTAATTTCCACAAAGTTCCAGACGTTATAAAAGTCGGGTATTCCATTCCTAAAGAACCCATTCCTATTAACGGCGGATCAACAACAGTAATAGTTGTATACGGATACTTGCCAAGATTCTGATCGAAATATTCTAATGATGATTTTAATGCGCGAATATGTCTTTCTGCCTGATCGAAATGTTCCGGTTGGAGCATCAATTTTATTTTTACATTCTGCCATTGATCGTTTACCACTTTAAAATAAGGTGATGCAGTCCATGCAAAATCAATTACGTCTTCAGCTCGGTAATGATGGGTTGAAGTTCCGTCGCTGTTATTTGTTTTGGATTGCAAAGTCCCCACAGCGCCAACAATATATTTTGAAGGAAGAGTAATATTCACATCGTAGACTGCAAAGTCTGCATAGAACTCCGAGTTTGAATGAAACTGATGACAATTCCATTGACCTTTTTCTGCGTAACGAATTCCGGGATATTCATAAACGCCGATTTTAGGAAACCATTGTCCAACTAAAAAATAATCACCGGCAAAACCTGTCCGGGCAAAAACACGCGGCAGTTTAGATTTGAAATTAATCTCAAGCTGAATTTCTTCATTCGGTCTAACCGGTTTACCGAGTGATATGCTGATGACGGTTTGATCGTCTTTGTTGTTATCGTCCGGTTGAATAAATTTAATTTTGTTTGTCAGGTTTTCGCCGCCGCTCCTCTTCATCGAAAGAATATCAATATAGCCCCAGGATTTTTCTTCTTTCGTATCAAAACCAATTCTGCGTAACTGTCCGCCCGATTCTTTGATGAAAGTAGAATTGGTATTTTTGAAAGCGTTGAGATAAAGATGAAATTGGAGTTCTTTTACTTCGTCCTGTGAATAATTTTTCCAGTGTAGAATTTCATTCCCATCCAAAACTTTTTTATCAACATCAAGCTTAACGGAAATATTGTAGCCAGCAACCCTTTGACTTAACGGTTGTGGAAAAATAATTTGTGCCTTAAGCATGCCGGAAAACAAAATAGCAGAAAGGAAAAAAGTAATGCGGTATGTCTTCATTTTGATGTGCCGATTTAATAGAGAATCTGATTTCAATTTCAAAATCATTTAACCGTTTGAAAAAGTCAATTAATAATATTTATAATCTAGTTAATCGGATGGATTGTCTTTGACGATAAAAATTTTTCGTCGTAGTAATTTCTGATTAGGAATAAATGATTATTTTTGCAGTGTACTTTTACTAAATATTTTTTCATCCGGAGGAAATTTTTTATGTCTCTAATATTCACTGATGAATGTATTTCATGCAATGCATGCGAAGCCGAATGTTCTAACAATGCGATTTATCCTGCTGGAATGGCTTACACTTTCGGCGGACAAGAATATCCCGCGCTTTCAGAAGAACATACATACATTGTTCCAGAAAAATGCACAGAATGTGTGGGATTTTATGATGAACCACAGTGCATCCCGACTTGTCCCACTGAAGCTATCGTGCCAGATCCAAATCATGTAGAAACTAAAGAACAGTTGATGGCAAAAAAAGAACACTTGGATAAAGCGGGAAGATAATTTTCTGTTATCTTAAAAAACCCCGGCGCTTGTCGGGGTTTTTTGTTTTAAATATCCTAAGGAACAACATTTAAGCAGCATTGTTAAAGATAAAATACATTTTCTATACAGATGAATGTTTGTATGAAATTTATTCTTTGGGTATTTCTCCCATTACAAATTTTTGCTCAAAATAAAATTGATAGCACCTTGACATCAGCAGATACAAATCATACCTTGATTAAAAAAAAGATCCCGGAATCCAAAATTTATTCTGGTGAGACTAAACTTCCGATTCAAAATTTTTCATTGCAAGGGCGCTCACATCGTTTCGGTGAAAAATTTCTTCAGGATCAGGAAAATATGATTAGAAATTTAGTTCGGCGCTATCAATTCAGCGCAGAGGAACTTAACAGCGGCTTAAGCGAAGATGAGTTAAATGCTATCATGAAAAACAAGCAGCAGATATTAGACATTCTCGAAGAGAAAAATCCAGAAAGTCCAGATATGTTTTGGGAAAATATTAGAAAATTTTTAGGATTCGGAAAAAAAGTCGCGGCAATAATACTAGCAATAATTAGTATAATAAAATTTCATTAGCGCTCGTTAATATCAGAAGGTTAAAATTCTCACCACCATATTTCAAAAAGATTGATCAATTATGTGCTTAGCTGCTGCATTAAGAAAACTATAAAATGGTATAGCTAAATAATCATTTTTTGTTATATTGCAATGGGACATGTCGAACCTCTAAAATATACTTTAAAAAGAAAGATGGTGCTTTGGCATAAAAGAATTATTATACTTTTTTTTAGCTTTTCAATAGGCGTCGCGAAACTATCTGCTCAAGAAGAACCATGCACCATTCCTAATGATTTAGAAAATTTACAAGCCATCGTTACTACCAATTCTGAAAATATTAATTCCTCCGATTCAATTTCATTTGCATGGCACGATCCTATTACCAAATTACCAAAAGATTTTTATTCATTCGGAGAAAGAGTATTCAATGTAAATAATGTAGGAACTCTTGTTGGACTTACTGCGCTGACGGGAGTTTTAGTATTGATAGATCCCCAGACTGCCCCTATCTTTGAAAAAAATTATAAATCATCACCTTTTGTTCATGATCTAAGCAAAAAAACTTCTTTTATTGGCGGCGGTGAATTTCATTTAATAATGGCGGCAGCGTTCGGCAGTGCAGGTTTGATATTTAACAGCCCGCGTGCAGAAAGAACAGCTCTTCAGATTATTGAAGCTGAATTGGCAACAGGTATTACCGTACAACTATTAAAACACATTAGCGGAAGAGAAAGTCCTCAGTTTTCTTTGGCTTCTCGTGGAATTTTTAGACCCTTCCCGAGCATAAATGAATATCATCATAATGAAACAAAGTTTTATTCATTTCCATCCGGACACGTTTCTACTTCTATGGCAGTCCTAACAGTAATTGCGGATAATTATCCGGACATGAAATGGATAAAACCTGTTGGTTATTCTGTAATCGGCCTTATCGGAGTTAGTCTTGTTTCGAGAGGATGGCATTGGTTCAGCGACTATCCTTTGGCAATTGCGATTGGTTATGCATTTGGAAAAGTTATTACAAGCGGAAATATTTCGCAAACATCTAACGATCAAGAAAATTCTCAACTGTTACTGCAGCCCGCTTATATTAATGGGCCTGGCATTGGACTAACATACCGATTTTAATTCTTTGTATTTTTTCAAAGACACTCTAAAATTTTCTTTCGAAAAAATGTTGCTGCGATACAGCTACTGCCGTAAAGTAGTTGTTAACCCTTTCTTATTAAAATTAATAACTTCTCTCCGATTCTTCGTGAATCGCCGCAGCAACTGAAACAATCATCGTTAATATTAGCTAAAAATTAAATACAGAAATTTTTGTATGGACAAAAGCTGGTATATACTATTGACGGAAATTATTCCGTAAAAAATTCTTGCCGGTGTCTAAAGCTATGAAAAATCATTTTCCGCGATTTCCGACTGTTACAATTAATCTCATAACATTTTTAGATCAAAAATAGAATTATTATTATTGTGGTGGAAATTACACGAGATGCAATGTTAAAAATGCGCAAATTATATTTTATATTATTTCTCTTCACGCTTGCATCGTGCACAAAAGAAGTCCCCGAGAATGAAAAAAAAATACTCAAACCTTCCGATGGGATAAATGCGGCAAAAACAGTTGAAAATTTTATAGCGGCATATAATTCAAATGATATTGACAATGCGATTTCATTTGTTGACGCCGATTACAAAGGTGTAGTTGCCGATTCCGATGATTTTGCCGGTGTGGCAGCACTACGAACGGATTTTATTAATTATCACAAACAATATCCCGAAGGCAAATGGGAAATAAGAATTGAAGAAGTAACTATCTCTGGTGATTTTGCATATGTATTATGCAGTGGCTCATTCCTTATGCCGGATCCAATTGAAGGGAAAATGAATCCTATCTATTCTGAAAAAAGTATTAGAGTATTAAAAAGACAAAAAAACGATGGCTGGAAAATTTTTCGATATATTGCCGCACCAACTTTTAGTTATGACCAAAAATAAATTATAACTGCAACTCGATTTTCTGCCACTAATAATAAATCATATCCACATCAGCTTTGAGTAATTTTTTTCTAAAATTCTTTTTAATTCATATAAAAATTAGACGTACAATACGGAATTGATTTAATGAAAACCTCTTACTACGTTGCTATAGAAAATTCTTCCTCATAGTTATACCATGCAAATAAATTTATCATTTCTTTAAGGAATCAAAATATGATAAAGCCAGTTTTAGGATTTAAATTTTCAGACCAACCTGAACCGCACAAAGAACGCACGCGAGAAATTTTGAAAAGTCATCCGGAAGTAAGAGAACTTATAACACGCAATCCGAAGAGTATGCTTATAATTTTAGGAGTTGTCGTATTGCAAATTTCACTAGCAATTATTTTAAGCGCGGAGCCATTGTGGCTTGCGCTAATAGTTGCTTACCTAATCGGCGCTTTTGCAAACCACACTTTATTTGTTCTTATTCACGAATGTGCACATAATTTGATTTTTAAAAATAAAACCAGCAACAAGATCGCGAGTATAATTTGTGATTTGCCCATGGGTATTCCGACTGCTATCTCTTTCAGAAGTTATCATCTAAAACACCATTCGTTCCAAGGCAACTATTATCTTGATGCAGATCTTGCGAGCGAGTGGGAAGCAAAAATTATAGGCAACTCTTTCATCGGAAAAGCATTTTGGCTGTTATTTTTCCCGGTGTTTCAGGCATTGCGTCCTCCGCGATTGCGGTCAATTGAATTCATGAACAAGTGGACAATTTTAAATTGGATTGTTGTTTTTATATTTGATGTGCTGTTAGTTTATTTTTTCGGTTGGATTTCAATTTTATATTTAATTGCTTCGCTAACATTCTCAATCGGTTTGCACCCATTAGGCGCACGCTGGATACAAGAACATTATCTTACCTATCCACCGCAAGAGACATATAGTTATTACGGACCATTAAATACCGTAGCATTAAACGTAGGATTTCATAATGAGCATCACGATTTTCCATCTATTCCATGGAATAATTTACCAAAGCTGAAAAAATCGGCGCCTGAGTTTTATAATAATCTTATTTCACATAATTCCTGGACGAAACTATTATTTAAATTTTTATTCGATCGTAATTTGTCTTTGTACTCTCGCATGTTAAGAGCGGATAAAGCAGAAGGTGCTATAACAACAAAATAATTTTCCTTCCCCAAAATATTTACAATCAACTCTGCAGAATATAAGCGGGATTAACCGTTGAACAAACCGATATACGCTAAGCTGAGCCTTCTGATTAATTTACGACCCGACACAAAACAATTGTGGGGCAAAATGTCTGCTCAACATATGGTAGAACATTTAATACTTACTGTTAGAACAAGTAACGGAAAATTAAATCTGGGTTGCTTCAATCCGCTGGAAAAAATACCTGCATTAAAAAGATTTCTTTTGAGCAGCAGACCATTACCGAAAGATTTTATAAATCCAATCGTCGGAGAAGGATTGCGTCCGCTTGAGTATACAAGTTTAGATGAAGCAAAAAAAATATTGGCACAAGAGGTTGATGATTATTATCAATTCTTTGATAAAAGTCCCGAAGCAATTTTAGTCAACCCTACATTCGGCGAATTGAACAAAGATGAATGGGAAGTTTTTCACGAAAAACATTTCACGCATCACTTTGAACAGTTTGGATTGCTCAATGTGAAGAACAATTAATTTGGTTACTGTTTAATTCGTTTTCTTTGACGTAAAAAACGCTATCAGATAATAAGCCAATCCGATCAGAAACAGAATAAAAACAAAATTCCTCAAGGTATCACTTACCGAGTGAGAGCGGCTGTCTATATCAATAAAAACATAAACCGCATAAAAAACTGCCGCTAGCAAAATCAGCCAACCGAAAATGTTCTGAGGAAGAAAAAATATACCATAACGTTTGAACCATGGTAATTTCATAAATTGCCTTAAGCAAAATTGCCGGGTAAATTTACAAGAAATTACCTTCTCTTTAGGCAAAATCTGATTAGTATTTAAATTGCTTTTCTCTCTCTAAAAAATTACAGATTTTCACTTAACATGTTTTGAGACCTTATGAACCAAAGCAATTTACCGCGAGTATTATTCTTTTTTCTTTCAGGACTCCTTTTTGTAACAATCCTTATTTATCATCAGTATCTTCCGGCTACTGTTGCATCTCATTTTAACTTTAAAGGAGAGGCCGATAGCTTTATGAACAAGAACACTTATACAATTGTGAGCTTAGCGTTCGCTGTTTTCATGACTTTACTTTTTCCTTTGATAATTTTCATAATCAAAAAAGCACCTGCTAAATCTATTAACTTACCAAATAAAGAATATTGGCTTGCCGAAGAACGAAAAGACGAAACGTTGAAAACCTTAGGTAATTATTTATATCTTCTGGGCAGTCTTGTCCTAATGTTGTTCGTTTTTATTTTTTATCATGTGTACCGGATTAATCTGTTCGGAGAGGTTAAAATTGCTCATAACTTTTGGATTTACCTTGTAATCTTTTTACCAACAACTTTTTATTTGGTTGCTAAAATGATTTTACATTTCTACAAAAAGAAAATATGATTTATAAATTTTTTCTTCACAACTAGTCTGATATAGCTATGCACAAAACAAAAAAATTTTTACTCCTCACAATTGTTCTGTTTGTCTTCTCTACTTTAATACAAGGTGCGATCAAACAGCGCGTTATTCCAATTATCCCCAAACCTGTAAAAGTTGAAGTAACTAAAGGCACATTCAAATTCACAGGCCAAACAAAAATTTGGATGAGCGAACAAAGTGAGGAGCTTCAAAAACTTGGAGGTCTTATTGCTGAACGGATTAATCGGTCTACCGGATGGAAAATAATTTCTGCGGTTGGAACAACACGTAAGATTCCAAGAAGTCTGGTCTTGATTCAGTTCAAAAAAGATTTTCTTCCCAACGAAGCATACTCGCTCGAAATCAAACCGCGTAAAATTACTATCGCCGCAGGATCAGGGGCCGGAATCTTTTATGCAATTCAATCTTTGTTTCAATTGATGCCCGTTGATGCAAGCAAAAATAATTTTTCTGTCCCATGCGCAACTATCGAAGATTCTCCGCGATTCAAATGGCGCGGTGTTCATCTTGATGTTTGCAGACACATGTTCCCTGTCGAGTTCATCAAAAAATATATTGACATACTTGCTATGTATAAGATGAATACTTTCCACTGGCACTTGACAGAAGATCAGGGATGGCGAATCGAAATTAAAAAATATCCAAAGCTAACTGAAATCGGCGCATGGCGGAAAGACAGTTTGAGTGAAAATAATAAATACGGCGGCTTTTATACGCAGGATCAAATCCGCGAAGTTGTTGCTTATGCTAATGAGAGATACATAAATATTGTTCCCGAAATTGAAATGCCAGGTCATTCACTTGCTGCACTCGCTTCTTATCCGGAACTTTCATGCTCCGGCGGTCCGTTTGAAGTTGGAAGTTCGTGGGGCGTTGTAGAAGATGTCTATTGTGCAGGCAACGATAAAGCTTTTGAATTTCTTCAAAATGTTTTAACCGAAGTAATGGACTTATTTCCAAGCCAATATATTCACATCGGCGGTGACGAAGTTCCGAAGGACAGATGGAAAAATTGCCCCAAGTGCCAAGCGCGGATAAAGGCAGAAGGATTGAAAGATGAATCACAATTGCAAAGTTATTTTATACAGCGCATCGAAAAATTTTTGAATTCGAAAGGGAAAAAAATTATCGGTTGGGATGAAATATTAGAAGGCGGACTTGCACCCAATGCGGCCGTAATGAGCTGGCGCGGTATTGATGGCGGCATCGCAGCAGCAAAAGCAAAACACAACGTTGTGATGAGTCCTAGCACACACTGTTACTTCGATCACTATCAAGGATTGAGCGGTGAACCTTTGGCAATTGGCGGTTACACACCAATAGAAAAAGTTTATTCATACGAGCCGGTGCCCGATGTTTTGAATGAAGAAGAAGCTAAATACATTATTGGCGCCCAAGCGAATGTTTGGACTGAGTATATAGCAACGACAGATCATGTTGAATATATGCTTCTTCCGCGAATGTTGGCTCTTAGCGAAGTCGTTTGGTCTCCTAAAATTTTAAGGAACTATTCAGATTTTTCCAAACGAATAGAAAAGCATTATGATATTCTGCTAAGTAAAAAAATAAATTTCAGAATACCGCCACCTATCCCTGAAAGCGGTGAATATTTGTTGACCGGACATAAACCAATTGAGTTAAACAGACCAATTAAGTATTCAAAAATTTATTATACGCTGGATGGAAGCGAACCAAACGAGAAATCAAAATCTTATACAAGGCCGATAAAAATATTTAAATCAACTTTTCTTAAAGCAAAAACTATTTTGAAAAACGGCAAGGCGAGCGGCACCGCTTCCTTAATAATCAGTGTTGTTGATACCTCGGTAAACGGTCTTAACTATAAATACTATGAAGGTGATTGGAATGTTCTGCCCAACTTTGATTCGCTGACTGCTGTTAAAAGCGGCAGGATTAAAAAACTTTCTCTAAGCGAAATTAAAGCAAGAGAAGATTATTTTGGGATAATGCTTGACGGATTCTTAAAAATCGAAAACCCGGGTGATTATACATTTTACCTCACATCGGATGACGGAAGCAAGCTTTTAATTAACAACAACGAATTAATTAATAACGACGGGTTGCATGGAAGTAAAGAGGTAAATGCAAAAATAAACTTGAACACTGGGAAGTGCCCGATCAAAATATTTTTCTTTGAAAAGATAGGCGATCAAAATTTGAAACTTGAATACGAAAGTCCCGGCATTACAAGAAGATTAATTCCGGCAAGTATGTTTTTCTTTAACAATTGAATGCTTTCCCGATGAGGTTAGAATGAAACTGCAAACGAGATATTTGTTTTATCTGCTTCTCTGTTTTTCTTTTTCGGATTGGTTCACTCCAACCGATTTGAGCGCGCAGCCAAAAATTTCTCAAAAACAGATTGCCTGTTTTATCGCAAAAGATTTTCCGACTGTTGACGCTTCGAAAATCAATGAATCCGATCTTAAACAAATTCTTTCTTACTATACGACCGAATATTTTTCGAACATTGATACTCTTAACAAAAAACTTTCTGCTTCATCATATCAATTGTTAGTTCTTCCATACGGCAGCGCTTTTCCGTTGGATGCATGGCAGACAATACAAAATTTTTTGAACAGCGGTGGAGGTTTAGCTTATCTTGGCGGTTATCCATTTCATCAGCCTGTGGTTTGGCGAGATTCATCTTGGGTGCTTGGTATTCCTCAACAAACTTTTGCCCGCAAGTTTTTAATCGGTCCGGCAGATAAAATTGAACTTAACTCAAATTCATTCTATTCAAGCACGAAAACAATTTTAATGAATGAGTTTGAACTCGATCCAAAAGATTTCCCGAAGCCAGCTACTGTTTATGAAATGACTGTTCGTTTCACAGCGCAAAAAGATTTTAAAGACGAAGATGGGAGCTCGGGTCCGCGCGAAGCAATTATGCGTCCTTTAATTCATCTGCTCAACCAGGAAAATCTTCCTGTCGCTTGCCCATTAGTTGAAATTGATCGTCTTCAAGGAAGCAGCGCCGGTGCACGTTGGATTTTTTCTCCCAGCGATGCAAAACTTTCCAATCAGCTGATTAAAAATATAATTGACCGCGCATTAGAAGGTGCCGTTGAGTTTAACGCCAATCCTATCTTCGCTTCGCTTTACAATGGCGAGTTACCGCAGATTAGAATAAATCTTTTTACGCCTGACAAAAAAGACAATCAACCGATTAAAATAAAATGCACAATTAAAAATAGTCAAGATAAAATTGTTCACTCGGCTCAAGCTGAACTAACAGGCATCAACGATTTTAAGTCCGTAACCGTTGCAATTAAAACTTCGAATCCATTGCCCGAAGGATTTTATTCTGTTGAAATCGAAGCGCAAAATGTTCCGTGGCATCCAAGCAAAACCACGACCGGTTTCTGGGTTTGGGATAAAAAACTTGCCGCTGGCGCACCGAAACTTTCCGTTTCAAAAGATTGGTTACATAAAGACGGAAAAGTATTCCCCATAATCGGCACAACTTATATGGCTTCCGATGTTCATAGAAAATTTTTGATTGAGCCAAATCCATTTGTGTGGGAAAAAGATTTTGAAAAAATGCAACAAATGGGAATCAATTTTGTTCGTTCTGGTTTATGGAATTCGTGGGATAGAGTTATGCTTGACCGCGGCGCTATTGACGAATCTTTTTTACGCGCATTGGATGCTTACATTTTAACTGCAGCAAAACACAATATAATTGTTTGCTTTAATTTATTTGCATTTACTCCGCCTCTTAACGGTGGAACAAATCCATATTTAGATCCGCGTGCAT
>Ga0209777_10005475_pt1 | contig 14599 bp, 9 predicted proteins | sample FrelakmetHBP12HB_FD_187147 | JGI IMG/M metagenome (GOLD analysis project Ga0209777, IMG submission 187147) | Freshwater lake sediment microbial communities from the University of Notre Dame, USA, for methane emissions studies -HBP12 HB (SPAdes)... | ecosystem: Environmental > Aquatic >...
CCATGACCATGGTCATACCCCAGGCTATATGGCCGTTATATCCGGCAACGACGATAGGAGTGCCCGCAAGGCTCATACCGGCTACATCATAGGAACCGCACCGGACATGCATCATGTTCCACATGGACGGCATACTTAAAGGAAGATGCATATCGTTGCAGAATATGCTCGCGCCGTTTTTTGTTCTATTCTTGCTGATTGCCCAATTATTGGAAGCGGCAGTTCCGTTCAAACCCACTGAACTCAAAAGCGGTTGAAGTCCGGTTATTCCTGCCACGCTCGCGGCGGCCTTGTTCAAATCAACACCCTTGAGTTTGGCGGCTTCATCGAGCGGAATGGGTTCATCGGGATAGATAGGCAGCAGCCAGGCCGTTTTCTCTGCACCTATTCTTTGCGCGATATTCAAGGCGGCAATTTCTTCATGGAGATTAAGGGAAAGACCGAAATTCAACAGAGCGACTATTTTTAAGGAATCAATGGGCTCCCATGGTTCAGGTTTATAGCCAGCCAGCGCGAGGCCCGGCGGTAACTTGTCCTTATGCTGGTCGAGATAAGCATTGACGCCTTTACTATAATATTCCAGAAGCCGGAGATTTTCAGCGTTTACATTTTTATAGAGAATTCCCGCCGCGCCTTTGAGGTTCATGGTGCGCATGTAAATATCCAGATTAAGCACTGCCGGTCCGGCTATTTCGGCAAGACGTCCCTCCGATATCAGTTTCAGTCCGATCATCTGGGTGAGCCGATCGGAGGCGTGCACATACCCGACGGCCATGGCCATGTCTTCCATGTTCTTTGCTTCCACGAAGGGAATGCCGTAAGCGTCGCGGCGTACAGTAACCGTATCTTTAAGTCCCTCGATTGTTATATTCTCTTGAGAGGGATCAAGCTGGCCCTTAAAATGACTGTCAATCAGTGCAGCACAACTCCCCATGAACAGGCATATAACAACAATTACGCAGACACTAAAAAAGAGCTTCACCTGACGATGCCGTCTGAATTTAAAATGTAAGCTAGAATCCCGCATTAATCCTCCTGAAGATTATTTCCCAGAGTATGTGGTTTTATTAAGAACGGATGTTAATGCTCAATAATATCGAATCAACGCTTCAGATATTTATCGGCAAGAGCGCTCAAACTTTTTTCCAGCACACTACCTTCCGGCACCTTACCATCTGGAGTTAGCTTATCAATAATCTGAGGGAGCAGGGAAGCCAGTGCGCCGGATACCTGACCATCGGAAATGCCCAGTTTACCCGCAATCTCTTTGATTTTATCAGCACCCAGAGTATTTATGATTTGATCGCCGGAAATGGGAGCGTTTTGCCCCGTTCCCACCCAGGAAGATATAACATCGCCCAATCCTCCTTTTTCAAATTTGTTGATCAGACCGGGAAGTCCGCCAATATCCGGATTATTAATCAAACCAATGACCTGATCAAAGAGGCCGCTATTAACTTCGCCTCCGGGGACATTACTGCCGAACATAGACACTACTTTATCAAGTAATCCCATAATTACCCCTGCCTTGTTAAGCTGTGATTTATGTATTTTAGAATTGCCGATTGCTCCCGCGAACAGCGGGAGCAATCGGTTTCTTCTAGATCAATTTGATGTAATTATTTCTTCTTGGGCTCTTTCTTGGCCGCGGTAGCTTTGGCTTCTTTCACTTCAATGGTGGCCGCTTTCATAGTGTATTCAATAGTTACTTTGGAGCCGACTTTCAGATCCCCCGTTACCTTCGTTGCCGCATCACGGTTGATTTCCCATTTATCCTTATCCTTCTGGACAACAATGGTATTCGCATTTACTTCCAAAACCGGTCCGGTTACCTGATAAGTTTTGGCCTCCGCTGCAAAAGCAACCGCCGCAAAAAAAAGGAATGCACACGCAAAAACTAAAATTTTCTTCATAATCGCCATCCTCCTTTAGTTTAGATTACCAAATGTTTATTTGACAACAATATAATCCTTGATCGCGTCAAAGGTTTTTCCTTTAATACCTTTGACCTTCATAACATCTTCAATGGAATTGTAAGGCCGACCGGCAATGATGGCCTTCGCCTTCACGGGGCCTATTTCGGGAAGTTTCTCGATGGTAGCCTGATCTGCTGTGTTAATATTTATTTTTGTTCCCGGAGCCAGTTTCGCGGCAGCGGATTTAGCCGTCTTCGCGGTTTTGGCCACTTCGGAAGAGGCGGTTGTTGCCGCCACGCCGACAGCTGTTTTTGCGGCTGTCGCTTTTGTTGCGACTGCTGCCACGGGAGCCACCGGCGCGCTTCCAACCGTGACAAAGGGTTTTATCGAATCAATCGCCTTGGCTTTTAATCCCGCTTTGGAAAGTTCTTCCACTGATTTGTAGGGACGACCGGCAATAATCTTCTTAGCCGTTGCCGCACCGACACCTTTGATACCCTCCAGTTCTTTTTGTGTAGCGTTGTTAATGTCCACAAGACCAGCAATGCTCTTCTGCGTATCAACCTTCTTGGCAGCAAACGCCTGAGTTACTCCCGCTCCCAGAATTAATGCCGCGCTGATTAGTAATGTAAAAGAAAATAGACAACAATACTTCACCCATGTAGTGCTCATTTTTTTCAACATATTAACCCCCTTGATGACAATATTTTAAACTGATAATTTAGATGACTAGATTTCTACCAAAATCATCAAGTCTTGTCAAAGTTAATTCTGAGGGAAAAAGCGGTTTACCGGTAAAATATTATGAGGTTAAATGATTAATTTTGCTGAAGCAGGCATCTTATTGTTGAAACTCCAATTTAATGAGACTCGCTGAAAACTAACGAAGTGAAGTTTGAAGCGTTAGTCGAATTATCCCACGTGCGAAGCTAAGTGGGACTATAACATAGTGCATAACCTAAATGTCTTCTACGACTGAAGCGCTAGTCGAACAATCCCGCAAAGCGGAGGGTTTAATACCCGTGATTATAGTGCTGCAAAACCGCTCTCAACAGCGAGGCGCTATGTCCCAATTGTATGTAAGCTTCCTGCTTCGTCATATCTCTTTTTCCCTCGCGCAGTTTGTAGCCCAGCTTGCGGCTGAGATTCGCAATTCGCGCGATCTCGCGGGCAAGATCGGCTTCAAAATCTTTTTTTCTCAAATTTATGGGATACATGTGTATGGTTATTTTTTCCTGCTCTTTCAGAATCGTTTCTTCCACTATGCCGTCATTGGCTTCATGATGTTCTTCATTGAAATCATCATAGGCGATATTATGCAGGGGCATGGAAAGATCGCTGATGTAATGAGCGCAATAAACAAGATGATACAAGGCGTATTTACCGGACCTAATATCTTTTTCGTAGGCGCGCAAGGACGCGATAATCGCCCCCAAGATGTGTCCTTCCGGATCAAGAATCTTATTTCTTTTATTATAACGCTCAATTTGATCCATAACCATTTGCGGCGTTATTTCGACCTCAGCAGAATTGTTAAACCAGTGATTGTAAGATTCGATATTGCCCACTTTAATTTTGGCAATGTCCGGTCCGGCGCAGTGATACCACATGTCAAACCCGGCAGCTTTGCAAATCGCAAGGTGGGTCTGGTCATGCCAGGCCGTTGCCTGTGAGGCAATTGACAGGATACATAAAACAATCATTATTTTTAACGCTGCATATTTCATAGTGGAAATTTACCATCCCTTTTTCCACATATCATCATCGTCATAGATTTTTTCATCGTCAGAAGCTTCCTGAGCATCGAGCTCACTATCGCGCGTCGTTTGCTTTGCTTTTTGCGCGAAATATTCACGGTACCATTCATGGGCAGTGATCATGGACATTACTTCACTGGTGCCTGTCCAAATGGAAGCCAGACGGACATCGCGATATATGCGCTCAATCGGAAAAACATTGGTATAGGCGATGCCGCCCATTACCTGCATGGAATTATGGACGACTTTTTGACATGATTCGGTGATAAATTTTTTGCTTTGCGAAACCATTCGCCGAATTCTATTCATATCCGCGCCGTCGTCCACCGCCCGGGCGGTGACATAAGCCATGGCGCGCGCGGCATCCAGCAGCATTACGGCTTCGGCAATCTGAAAACTCACGCCCTCGAACTGTGCAATTACCTGTCCGAATGCCTTGCGTCTGGATGTATAATTTGTGGCGATCTCCAGAGCCGGGCGGGCAGCGCCAATAGTCATGGAGGCGGTTCCCAGACGCTCCGGTATCATCATGGTATTGAAAACGGCATACGCGCCCTGAACCTTTCCCACCACATTTTTCTTGGGCACTTTTACGTTACGGAAAATCAGACGTCCAGTTCCACCGCCGCGGCAACCCATGAGACCATACAGATATTTGACTTCCACACCTTCGGTTCGATCAACTATGAAGCAGGTTATTGATTCCTGAGGCTTGACATCCGGATGAGTTTTGGCATAAACAAGAAAAAAGTCCGCTCCTTCAGCCCCAACAATAAAACGCTTCTGTCCGTTTAAAAGAAAATAATCACCCTTATCTTCAGCTTTGGTTGTAGCCCCGAAGAAATCCGAACCGCCCCGCGGCTCGGTAAGGCATTCCGCCGCGAATATTTCACCCTTCAAGAGCGGCTTCACATATTTTTCTTTTTGTTCATCAGTGCCGTGCTGGATAATCGCGTCGCAGACCAGTTCCGCGCCCACGCCGAAGACACAGGCAAACTCATAACCTAGGACTCCCACCTCCTCCATCAGCATGCAGGTGGTCACCCAATCCATATCGCGGCCCCCCCATTTTTTTGGATAGCGGCATCCCAGCAAATTACGCTTTCCGGCTTCCTGCAAGAACTCCTTCGGGAACTTGATTTTATCCGTATCCATATCCAGAATCATCTGCCGCGGCACCCACTTAACAAGGTCACGCACCTCATCTCTTATTTTGATTTGATCCTTGGTCATCATATAATCAAACATATAATTCTCCTTTTATGTTTTATTGAAATTGGCAAGATAGTTTTGTTTGATTATAACAGAAAAAAACGATTAAAAGAAAATTTAATGATAGACTAAAAAAAATGTAAAATATATAGAATCAATGGGGGCATTCAACCCCAAATGTTATGCTTTCAGTTTATGCACATTTGATGAAGGGTAAAAATCAGCAATTCGCTCGTAGTTTGGAAGACAACATTTATGGTAAGTGTATTTGTCTAAAATATAGTACTTCCTGTAATGTTGTTTTTCTATTTTTTCCATTTTATACAACATTTCAATTAGTAATCTTCAAAATTAAATAACAAAATAAGCACCGACAAGTCAGTGAGTATATCGGAAGCGCATTTTTACATCATATTCATCATGATGAGGAAGATGATGGAAGTGGCCCATAGATAAAAGGTTGTGATAGACTGCTGAACGGCCTCACCAGCGCAGATGTATTTTTCATGCACCACGTTGGCGATGTCGTTGATGCGGTAAGTCAGATCTTCAATGATGTCCTCATAACTCATTACCTCAAATTGCGCCTTGTAGTTATGGGCCTTCTCGCAGACATTATCCCCCTTGAGCTTGATGATGTCAGCAAAGTAGATCAGGCCCGGCCTGCGGTATGGTTCATTTGCCTGCGGTTTGATCCTAGGGGACAACACCATGGCTGATTTGGACGCCGAGCGGATGAAGGCAATGAAGAAGGCAACAACCATCAAGACGGATAGGATCCAGATAACCAACTTCATTGGCTGTACTGGAAACGAAATGATAAGCTTGGATAGATTGGGTCCATAAGAAATAGCCCAAAAGCTGTGGATGGCGAGAATGATACCTGCTTTGGTATCGGCATTGGCCGTGAGCCCAGCCATTCGGTCGTAGACCTTGGTCAGGAACTCAACTCTGTCTTTAACCGTAATCGTTGTTTGATCCAATTTGTCAACCATGTCCATAAGGAGGTCCTCCTAAGTAAGATTTACCAACTCCTTCTCATACTTCTCCATCCAGCCGTCGGCGCCGCATTCCCGGAAGATCTCGATGGCCCTGGTGAGTTGTTCCTTCGCCCCGTGAATGTCTCTTTTTTTCTTGAACCAGTCGGCATAACAGGCATGATCCGTAGCTACCTGCCACTTCATTCCATTCCTTGAATCTGCTTCGATGGCTTTCTGAAACCATACCCCGGCATCCGAAAGGTGGTCACCATCTATGTGCAACAGGACATCTCCGATATTTCTGGCCATCCAGCCTTCACACCATTGGAGTTTATTGGTTTGATAGTATGTAAACAATTCATTAATTTCGATATCCTGATCATGCCTTAACGCCTTTGCCCTCACAAGGCTTGTTTGGAAAAGTTTACCTGTGGAAGGCATAAAACTGAAGATTTCCGAAATTGAAATTCCTTTTTTAAAACAATCCACCGCATCATCATATTCTCTCAAATCAATATGCATGGATCCCCAGTTTCCATAAGCCCAGGCAATCCAAGCAATGGGAGCTGATTTTTCATATGAAGAAGCCCTTTCAAAAAGATGGTTTTTTGCCTCATCAAATAATCCTTTTTGGTAACAAGCTGAACCATAAATGGGGTAAACCATGCCTTTGATAAAGGTGTCACCTGTTTCCTGGGCCAGCTTCAATGCTTCCTGTGCAAATTCATGAGCAGGGTTCATCTTTCCCTCCAATTGATAGCACAAAGAAATAGATCCTTTTGCAAAGTCTATTGCCAGGGGGTTCTTTGCCGCCAGGCTGAAATCAAGACATTGTTGAAGACGTTTGTGGGCCTCATTAAAGTCCGCTATGAAGGGCAGGAAAGAATCTGATTGATAGATGGCAAACCACCATGAAAGATAGTCGGCAACCTCTTCCGCCATTTTCGCTGCCTGGTCAATCAATTCAAGTCCTTTGTGGCTGTCCTCTTCAACTATAAGATAGTACATTCCCATTGACGTGTATATTGCAGGAAGCCGTTTTCGATAATTTAATGTGTAAGCCAAATCAAGAACCGGTTCTACGGCCTCTCTTGCCTGAAAATGGAGATTCAAACTCAAATAATAATTTGCCAGTGTTGTCCGGGCATCAATAAGTTTTTTCTGGTTGGCTTCTGTTTGGGGAATTTGTTCCAGACACATTATACTTTTCTTTGCATATTCAATGGCATCTCTAAAGGAAGCAGATTTTTGGAGTCTCTTTGCTTCCAGCCTCGCATACTCCGTCCCCTTCTCATAATTCTCACCGACAATGCAATGACCGGAGAGAACTCCATAGTGATAGCAAATATCGTCTTTGTAGATGTCTTCTATGGTTGCGGCGATCTTTTCATGGATCTGTTTTTTCTTTTTGGTCAGGATGGAATCGTAGACCACCTCTCTTGTGAGGGCATGCTTGAAGATGTATGTTGAGTCGGGATATATTCCTCTTTCATAGAGGAGTTCCGAATCCTTGAGAATGGAAAGGTGAGAAAGTAATTCCTGTTCGGGCAGGTTGGTTACTTTCTTGAGCAACTCATGAGTGAACTCCCTTTCGATAACAGAGCCGGTGCGAATGATCTCCTTTGCTCCTTCCGGCAAAGCATCCACCCGGGCCATGATGACATCCTGGATGGTAGAGGGGATTGTGATGGTTTTGAGATCACGGGTGAGTTTATATCCGCCGTCTTGTCTTTCGATGATCTTCAGGTCTTTGAGAGATTTGATAAACTCTTCGATGAAAAAAGGAACACCCTCCGTCTTTTGGAGGATCAGGTCTCCCATTTCCCTATCGATGTTCGGGGTTCCGAGCATATGGCTGGCCATGGCCAGCGCTTCCCTGTTGGACAGGCGGTTCAGTGTGATCTGACTGTGGTAGGAACGGCTGCCCCAGGTATGAACAAATTCCGGCCGATAGGTGAAGATCAGGAAGACCTTCGATCCCGAGATGCTCTCTAATAGATCTTTCAAAGCATCCTCGGAGCTTTTATCCATCCAGTGGAGATCCTCCACGGCCACGATCAGGGGTTTGAATTTAGAGCCTTTCAGAGTGATTTTTTTGATTGCTTCCAGAGTTTTAACCTTTCTGGCCTCCGGGCTCATTTGAATCTTTTCGATTCCGCTGTCTTTCACCGAAAGAAGTTCCAGGATGTAGGGCAGTGCAGATGCTTCATCGATCTTCATGATTTTGAGGCCGGCCGTAACCTTTTTTCTAATCTGCTCCTGGGTGTCTGCCTCCAGGATTTCAAAGTCGGCTCTCAGGAGGTCCGCTATGGGATGATAAGCCGCATTACGACTGTAGGATAAACACTTCCCTTCCAGAAAGGTTGCATCCTCATTGGCCACGGCCTTTCTGAACTCATAGAGTAGTCTGGATTTACCGATGCCCGCATCGGACACAAGGGAGATGGCCTGCCCCCTCCCTTCTTTGGTTCGTTCAAAGCCGTCCAGCAGAAGTTCCATCTCCCGTACCCGACCGATGAATGCAGTTAACCCACGTTCGGCGTTAACATCGAAACGTGTTCGTCTTGAGCTGGGTGCAATGACCTGGAAGATATGGATGGGCTTCTCTTTTCCCTTGATTGTTTTTTCCCCCAAAGCCTCAAAGCGGAAAAGTCCTTCTGTAAGTTTAAACGTATCATCGGAAACATATGTGGTTCCTGCTGCAGCCAGGTTTTGTATTCGGGAGGCTAAATTGACTGTATCTCCAACCGCTTTAAATTCCACCCGCAGGTCATTGCCTAATGTTCCTACTACCACAGGACCCGTATGGATGCCGATCCGCATTTTGATCTGCGGGATGCCCTTTTCCTGTTTCATCCGGTCACTGAATCGGGCTATTTCCTGATGGACGGCTAGGGCGGAACGAATCGCTCTCTGAGGAGCGTCTTCCAACGCAATAGGCGCACCAAAAAGAGCCATCACGCCATCGCCGGTCATCTCATTTACTGTTCCTTCAAAGTCATGAACCTTGTGAATCAGAATCTCATAAACCTGATCCATAATGGCGTAAGCTTCCTCTGGACCCAGTTTTTCCACCAGAGGCGTAAAGTTTTCCATGTCGGCAAACAGGACGGTTACCTGTTTCCGTTCGCCTTCGATCTTTCCCCGCTGGGAAAGAATCTTTTCCGTCAGGCCGCCTGGAAGGTATTTCTGGATTTTCTGAATCTTCTCATCAAAGGTGAGTTCCTTGGGAGTGGGCTTAGCGGGAATGCCTAAGGTATGGCCGTATTCGCCGCAAAACTTTTTATCTAGGGGTATTTTGGCTTTGCAGTTGGGGCATTCCAACTCCATCTTTGCCCCACACTGCTCACAGAATTTTATTTCATCACGATTTTCGGATTGGCATTTCGGGCACTTCATGTTCCACTCCAACCAATTTGAATGTTAAGAAACAAATGCCAACTCCTTCTCATACTTCTCTACCCATCCGTCGGCGCCGCATTCCCGGAAGATATTGATAGCCTTAGTGAGTTGCTCCTTTACGCCTGTTCTATCATCTTTCTTCTTGAACCAGTTTGCATAACAGGCATGATCCATTGCCAAATACCACCGCATTCCATTCCTTATATCTGCTTCTATGGCCTTCTGAAACCAGACTTCTGCATCCACAAGGTTATCATTATCCATCTGTAATAGGACATCACCTATATTTCTGGCTGTCCAGCCTTTAAAAAACGTGATTTTATAGTTTTCATAGCATTCAAATAATTCACTTAATTCAATGTCCTGATCATGCCTCAGCACTTTGGCTCTTATCAGGCATGATTGAAAATGTTTGATTATGGAAGGCATATAACTAACACTTTTCATGATAGGGATTATCTTTTCATAACAATTCACAGCATTATCGTATTCTCCCAATTCAATATACATGGCTCCCATCGGTGCATAAGCCCATCCATTAGAAGAAATGGAGGCCGATTTTTCATATGAAGAGGTATATTCAAAAAAATGGGCTTTCGTCTCTTCAAATAATCCTTTGAAATAGCAAGATGAAATATAAAAAGGATAAGCCAGACCTTTGATAGAGGCATCACCAGTTTCTTTGGCCAGCGTCAACGCTTCCTGCGCATATTCATAAGCATGATTTATCTTACCCTCTATTATATAGCACATAGCAATACAACCTTTTGAAAAGGCTATCCCCCTTTGACTGTTTACCAGCAGGCTGAAATCAAGAGATTTTTTAAAGCGTTTGTGGGCATCTTCAAATTCCGAAACGAAGGACAGGAAAGCGCCTGATAGCAATAGGATAGACGTCAATGAAAAATAGTCTGCAACCCCTTCGGCAATGTTCATTGCTTTGTCAATAAATACAAGTCCTTTGTGGCTGTCCTCTTCAACCCAGAGATAATGGCTCCCGATGGCTGTGTATATTGCAGGAAGCCTTTTTTGATAATTTATTGATAAGGCCAGATCAAGAATTGGTTCCACGGTCTCTCTTGCATGAGAATGGAGATCAACATTCATATAATAATTCCCAAGCGTCGTCCTAGCATCAATAACTTTCTTCTGGTTGGTCTCCGTCTGGGGAAGCTTTTCAAAGATGTTCACGCTCTTCTTCGCATATTCAATGGCATCCTTGAACAAACCCACCTTCTGGTATCTTTTTGCTTCGAGCCTAGCATACTCCGCTCCTTTCTCGTAATTCTCACCGGCAATGCAATGGCCGGATAGAACACCATAGTGATAGCAAATATCTTCTTTGTAGATCTCTTCCATGACGCCGACGATTTTTTCATGGAGCTGTTTTTTCTTTTTGGCCAGGATGGAATCATAGACCACCTCCCGGGTAAGGGCATGCTTAAAGATGTAGGTCGAATCGGGATAGATGCCTCTCTCATAGAGGAGCTCAGAATCTTTGAGGGTCGAGAGATGAGAGAGTAGTTCCTGTTCGGGCAGATTGGTTACTTTCTTAAGCAGCTCATGACTGAACTCCCTTTCGATGACAGAGCCGGTGCGAATGATCTCCTTGGCTCCTTCCGGCAAGGCATCCACCCGGGCCATGATGACATCCTGAATGGTAGAGGGGATTGTGATGGTTTTGATGCCCTTGGTAAGTTTATAAATACCGTTTTGTCTTTCTATGATCTTCAGGTCTTTCAGAGATTTGATATGCTCCTCAATGAAAAAAGGAATCCCTTCCGTCCTGGAAAGGATCAGCTCCTCTATTTCCCTGTCCACTTGAGCGTTACCCAGCAGGTTGCCAGCCATCTCCAGACTTTCCCGATTAGACAGTCGGTTCAAAGTCAACTGGTTATGGTAGGATTTCCTGCCCCAGGTGTGCACAAACTCCGGCCGGTAGGTAAAGATCAGTAATATTTTTACGCCGGGGATGCTTTCCAAAAAGTATTTCAGTGCATCTTCCGTACTCTTATCCACCCAGTGCAAGTCCTCGATCGCCATCACCAAAGGCCGTATCTCCGAACCTTTGAGGATGATCTGTTTCAGGATTTCAATCAGGCGGTCTTTCTTCCCTTCCGGGCTCATGGAAATCTTTTCCATTCCACTGTCTTTGATCGATAATAGTTCCAAAAGATAAGGAAGGCTGGAAGCTATATCTATTTTGAACGTTCTCAATCCATTGGTAACCTTTTCCTTGATCTTTGAATCTGCATCCGTTTCATCTATGTTAAAGGTTGATTTCAGAATATCGATGATCGGATGATAAGCTGCACCCCGTCCGTAAGAAAGACACTTTCCTTCCAGAAAAGCGATGTCTTCATTGGTTACTGCCTTGTGGAACTCATAAAGGAGTCTCGATTTACCGACCCCGGCTTCACCAATCAGGGAAAAAGCCTGACCTCTTCCTGCTTTCGCCCGGTCCAGACCATCCAGAAGATTTTCCAGTTCCCGGGTTCGTCCGACAAAGGTCGTAAGTCCTCTTTCAGCGTTGACATCAAAACGTGTCCGACTTGAACTGGGAGCAATGACCTGGTAGATGCGGATGGGATTTTCTTTACCCTTGATTGCTTTTTCGCCCAAAGCCTCAAAACGGAAAAGTCCTTCAGTAAGTTTAAACGTATCATCTGAAACATATGTTGTTCCTGCTGCGGCAATGTTCTGAATCCGTGAGGCGAGGTTGACCGTATCTCCGACTGCCTTGAACTCAACTCTTAAATCGTTCCCCAGTGTGCCCACGACCACAGGACCTGTATGGATGCCGATCCGCATTTTGATCTGCGGGATGCTTTTTTCTTGTTTCATCCGATCACTGAACCGGGCTATTTCCTGATGAATGGCCAGGGCGGAACGAATGGCTCTCTGGGGGGCATCTTCCAGAGCAATGGGAGCACCGAAGAGGGCCATGACGCCATCGCCGGTCATTTCATTGACTGTTCCTTCAAAGTCATGAACCTTGTGAATCAAAATCTCATAAACCTGATCCATAATGGCATAAGCTTCCTCTGGACCAAGTTTCTCCACCAGAGGCGTGAAGTTTTCCATGTCGGCAAACAGGACGGTCACTTGTTTCCGTTCACCTTCAATTTTGCCTTTTTGAGCTAGGATTTTTTCTGTCAGACCGCCGGGAAGGTATTTCTGGATTTTCTGTAGCTTCTCATCAAAGGAAAGTTCTCTTACAGATGTTGTATCAGCGGATGTTAATGATTGCCCGCAGTCGCCGCAGAATTTATCACCGGGCACATTTTCATGCTGACAATTAGGACAGACCAACAAAAGCTTTGTTCCACATTCTTTACAGAACTTTCTCTCTATCGGATTTTCAGTCTGACACTTGGGACATTGCATAGATAATATCCTCCAAATAAGTGAACAGATACAGGTTTATAGAATTATAGAATGAATGTTTTATTTCTTAATGAGTTAACAATCTAAAGTCAATCTAAATTATGGATCATTCAGTGATCATTTCAAATGGTAATCCTCAATTTTGACAACTGCCCGCCATTGAACAGTTGTAAGAGAGAGTCATCATCTGCTTATATTTTCTAAATTAAAAGGGGCTATGGCATTTAACCATAACCCCTTAATTTAATTTGTTCGCCCAGGAGGATTCGAACCACCGACATCCGGATTCGTATACAAACTGTCGATTTCAGGCAGCAGAATATGAGGAACCGTATGTACTCCTTTCATGATATAAAAATCTTGCGATTGATTTACTCAATTACAAGATATCAGCTTTGGTCAGGCCTTTTTCCGGAAAGAATACTGTCGATCGTGTTCTGTTTGGAATAATGACCTCCCGTAATCAGATTCCACGCGCCTTCTTTTCCCAGAACTTCCTGCCTGATGCTCCGCGGCGGGAGTCCTTTTTCCCGCAGTTTCAGAACCTGGTCACGCAATTGTTCCATTTTTTTTATTTTCCTCTGCAGAGCTTCCTTGCCGTTTTCTACCGCGCCTTTGAGGTTGCAGAAGATAGTGTCGATTTTAAGTTTGGACAGACTTTTTATCGTCTCCAGTATCTGCAGATAATTCTCATCACGCCTGAGGTATATAAAAGTCGTCCCGCAAAAAAGGTCTCCGCTGAAGAGCCATTTTTTGTCCGGCTCATATAAGCAGATGTGATCGTCGGTATGTCCCAGCGAATTGATGACTTCAAAGTGAAGATTCCCGGCGGCAATACTAGCGCCGATGGCGGTGCCCTTTGAATCTTTGGGCCAATCCCAAACGATTCGCTGATACGTTCGCAGAGCGTTCAGGCGCGGGTTTTCCAGATAGGGCAACGCGGACGAATGAGCGTATATCGGAATTTTGAAGCGTTCCTGAATATCTCCGTTGTTGCCGGTATGATCCTCATGATGATGGGTGTTGACAATTTTATTGATTGCTCTGCCCGTTAAGACAGTGAGAAAAGGTTTGTCCACTCGGTTGGTTCCCGTATCAATAAGCATATCACCGACTAAAAATGCATGGACAGGATAAAGAAGGAAACCCAGAGGCGACCGCCCCATGTAAAAAAGTGTTACTGGACCGTGATTTTTTATCTGCAACATGGCTATACTTCTATTTTTTTTAAACGTGCCTGTCTTGAATTTCTGTCGATTGATGCATGAGATTACATCAGCTTGCTACCGTACGTTCCATAAGCTTTGCACGGACAAAACCGACATGGCCTCTCAAAACATAGAATTGATCGGCAAACGATGTCGGAACTTTCATATTGTCCACAGCTTGTTCTATCTGATCAAGACGCGCCAGTAATTCTTTCTGTTTATTTTTATCCATACCGGCAATCATATCCTGCTCAAGAGCCAGCAACTGACGGTACCATCGGTAAATTCGCATTTTTGTCCCCCACTGATAGAGAGCAGGTATGACACGCAGTCCCGGGATTAATATTAAAACAATGGGTAAAAAAACAACCAGAATACGGTTGATGAGGCTCGCCATCCAGAACGGAAAATATCTGTACAGGAAACTTTTTCCCGATTTATAAAAGCGGCTGGCATCGTCGCTGATGCGGAATTCATGTTCCAGAGGAACAGGAAACTCTCCCCGGCCCTGAAACAGAGTTGCCCGGCCATGAATTTCTTTTGCCGCCTCCAAAAGTAAATCAGAGAGAGCCGGATGCAAATCATTGCGCGCGATAAGTTCAACTGACGGAGCGATTAAATGGACATCATGCGCCGGCATATTTTCTCCAAAATCAATGGCTCCCTGAGGAAGCACTAATTTATTCAAATAGCCGACACGGCGCGTATAAGCATCGGCCTGGATAAAATTAACAAGC
>Ga0209777_10005476_pt1 | contig 14598 bp, 8 predicted proteins | sample FrelakmetHBP12HB_FD_187147 | JGI IMG/M metagenome (GOLD analysis project Ga0209777, IMG submission 187147) | Freshwater lake sediment microbial communities from the University of Notre Dame, USA, for methane emissions studies -HBP12 HB (SPAdes)... | ecosystem: Environmental > Aquatic >...
CGGCATCCTGGCAGATGCCGCCGAAGTCCGAGAGAACGCAAGCGCCGCAGCCCAGGCACTTTTCGGTCCAGACAGCCTGCTCTTCCAGGATGCCGAGGAACTGGGTGTTGAGCGCCGCGTAAACGGGCTTCCGGGGAAAGCGTTCAGCGATAGCCTGGACGCCGGCTCCGCAAGCGAAGGAGACGATCGCCTCATTGCGCTCCGCCGCCGCGGCTAACTCTTGGATGAACTCGTTTTCGCACTGCCGCTCGATGGTGCATTGCTCAATCTCGATGGGGCGGCCGTCGAGCTTGCGGGCCATGCGCAGAGCGTAGGCGGTGATGCCGACTTCGCGCTCGCCGCCCGCGAGGCAGACGCTTACACACGTGCCGCAGCCGGCGAAGAGCACTTTGTTGTGGCGCGCCAGGACGCGTTTAAGCTCGGGGATGGGCTTTCTGCTGGCAACGATCATGGAAGCTTGGCTCCTTCAATGGTGGCATGGGCTGCCAGCCCATGCTCCGGCTTCACGGGCAGGCTGCCCGTGCCACGCAGGGGATTCGGTCCCAGGCGCTTGATGGTTTCCACCATCTCCTGAACCCGTTCGATGAAAGTGGGGGCCATGGCGGCGGACAGGTTGACCATGCGCAGGCGCTCGCGGCCAAGGCCGATATCGTCCAGCAGCTCGCGCGTGGCCTCGATGCGGCGCTTGGCGCGCAGGTTTCCTTGCAGGAAATGGCAGCCGCCTTCCAGGCAGCCCGCGACCAACACGCCGTCAATGCCGCGCTCGAAGGCCGCGAGCACGGCGTCCATCTCCAACTTGCCCGTGCAGGGGACGTGGATGATGCGCACGTTGGACGGGTACTGCATGCGGCGCGCGCCCGCCAGGTCCGCGGCCGCGTAGGCGCAGAAATTGCAGCAGAAAGCCACGATCTTGCAGGACTGCTCAGTCATCTGGCTCCTTCTCCAGCCAACACCAGCTCATCCAGCATGGCGACGACCAGGCTCTCATCCTGGTGCTGGAGCGTGATGGCCTTCGCCGGACAGACGGCGGAGCAACTCCCGCAGCCCATGCACTTGGCCACTTGGACCTCGGCCTTGTTGTTCTCGCCCACCATCGGCGCGCCGTAGGGGCAGACCTTGACGCAGGTCATGCAAGCGATGCACTTGAGCGGGTTGACCCGCGAGACCTGTCCCGGAATCTCCAGGTGCGGCTTGGAGAGAATCGTGCCGGCGCGGGCGGCGGCGGCGCGCGCCTGCGCGATCGTCTCGTCCGCGAAGCGCGGCGAATGGGCTAGTCCGCAGACGAAGATGCCTTCACTGGCCAAGTCCACTGGCCGCAGCTTAGGGTGCGCCTCCAGAAAGAAGCCGTCCGCCGTAAGCGAAGTCCGCAGCAGTTCCGACAGAACAGGGTTGTCAGAAGCGGGGGCGATGCCTGTGCTCAACACCAGCAGGTCGGCCCGCAGAGTGAGCTGGCGGCCGGTGCTTGCGTCCGTGACGTGGATTTCAGTCGCGCTGGCGCCGCTCACCGGCTCCTTGCCCTCAGAGTAGCGGATGAACACGACGCCCGCTTCGCGCGCCTTCTGGAAGTAAAGCTCACGGAAACCGTAGGTGCGTATGTCCTTGGCCAAGACGAAGATTCGCGCTCCGGGAATGCGGGCCTTCAGAGCCAAAGCGTTCTTCACGGCCTCGCCGCAGCAGACGCGGCTGCAATAGGGGTGCTCGGCGTTTCGCGAACCGACGCATTGGATCATCACCACCGTGGGGTTCGCCTCAAGCTGCTCCAGGCCCGGCAGCTTTGCCGTTCCCTTCGCAGCCGCTTTTGGCGAATGAAGCTGTGTTTCGAGTTCGCGCTGGGTAAGGACGCGCGGGTTGGAGCCGTGCTGGTACTTGTCCGTGGGGCGCTCGACGCCCCCGCTCGCGATGATCGTGACGCCGTGGTTCAATGCTGCCATGCCAGCGGGGGTCTTAACCTGGCTCTTGAAGTTCCCAACGTGGCCAGTGACCTCCGCCACTTGTGAGCTGAGGTGCACCTTGATGCGCGGGTTGGACCTGACGCTCTGGACAAGGCCGGCGAGGAGCGGCTGTACATTCGAGTTCTCAAGCGTGGTGTGGAGCGCGCGCATATTCCCGCCAAGCCGCACGTCCTTCTCCACAAGCTGCACTTCGTAGCCCTGCTCGGCCACCGCCAAGGCAGCGGTCATTCCCGCCAGGCCGCCGCCGATCACGAGCGCGGCTCGCGTCACTGGCAATTGGCCGGTCTCCAGGGCTCTGAGGCGCCTGGCCCGGCCGACGGCCATGCGCATCAGGTCCTCAGCCTTTTCCGTCGCGGCCACGTGGTCGGCGCGATGGACCCAGGAACACTGGTCGCGGATGTTGCACATGTTGAAGAGATAGGGGTTGAGGCCGGACTCGCGCAACGTTTCCTGGAAAAGCACCTCGTGTGTGCGGGGCGAGCAGGAAGCGACGACGAGCCGGTTCAGACGATGCTCCAGGATGAGGTCCTTGATGCGTGTCTGGCTGGTGTCGGAGCACGTATAAAGGTTGGTTTCGGCGTAGACGACATTCGGCAGCTTCCTGGCCGCGTGCGCCACCTTCTCGACGTCCACGACGGAGGCGATGTTGTGGCCGCAGTGGCAGATGAAGACGCCGATGCGCGGCTCTTCACCGGCCACGTCGCGCTCCCATGGATACTCGCGGCGGGCGACCAGTGTGCCGCGCCCGCGGGCCAGCAATTCCATGGCGCATGAGGCGGCGGCCGAGGCCTGCGCGACCGATTCGGGGATATCCTTGGGCTCCTGGATGGCTCCCGCCACATAAATTCCTGGCTTCGAGGTGGCCAGCGGCGTGAAACGGTCTGTCTGGCAGAAACCGAAAGAGTTGCGCTCGAGGCCCAGGCGCGTCGCGAGCTGCTCCACTGTCGCGCCAGGTTTCATCCCCACCGAGAGGACAACCAGGTCGAATTCTTCCTGCTGCTCCTGCCCTTTCTCGTCGAAGTAGCGCACGCGCGCATCCTTGCTGCCGGGCACTTGGATGATGCGCGAGGGTATAGCGCGAATGTAGCGCACGCCTTGCTCCTCGCGCGCGCGGTCCACGTAGCGGTCGAACTCCTTGCCGAAGGCGCGGACGTCCATGCAGAAAATGGTGGCCTTGAGGCCGGCCAGGTGTTCCATCGCAATCACGGCTTCCTTCGTCGCCGACATGCAGCAGATGGAGGAACAGTAACCCCGCCCGCGCGCGCTGTCGCGCGAGCCGACACACTGGATGAAGGCCAGGCGCTTGGCCGGCTTCCCGTCCGAGGGCCGGCGCACCACGCCTTCCGTCGGGCCGGCGGCGCTGAGCATGCGCTCGAATTGCACGGAGGAAAGGACGTTGGCGTAACGCCCGTGGCCGTACTCGCCGCGCGCCGCAGCCTCGAACTCGTCGAAGCCGGGAGTCAGCAGGACTGCGCCGACCTGGAGCGTGCGCTTCTGCTCAAGCATGTCGTGCAGGATCGCCCCCGGCTTGCAGGCCTTCTCGCAGAGCCGGCATTCTGAGCAAAGACCGCAGGCCAGGCAGCGCTTGGCTTCGGCGACAGCGTCCTCATAGGAGTAGCCCTGGTCAATTTCGCAGAAGCTGCGCACACGCTCTCGCGGCGCCGCTTGCGGCATCTTGCGCCGCTCCACGCGCGGCGCATCCGGTTCGGGATTGGGCGCCAGTTTCTCATTCTTGGCGTCCACGTTCTGGCCGGTGGCGCTCTTCTGCGGCGCCACACCGCGCAGGTGCGCGTCAATCGCCGCCGCCGCACGGTGCCCGTGGGCCATCGCATCCACCATTGAGGCCGGTCCGAGGACGGCGTCACCGCCGGCGAAAAGGCCGCGTATGCTCGTGGCCAGCGTCGCGCGGTCGGCCGCGATGCGTCCGCCCGGACCGGTAGCCAGTGGGGCCATCGAGTCGGCGTCAACGCCCTGGCCAATCGTCACGATCACCGTGTCGGCGGCCAGCGTGCTGGTCTTCGAATCGTCGAACTGCGGCGCAAAACGGCCTTTCTCGTCGAAGACACGCGTGCAGGCCCGGAAGGCCACGCCCGTGGCCTTCTTGTTCTCAGTCAGGATCTTGGTGGGCCCGAGGCCGTTGTGGAACGTCACGACTTCTTCCAGCGTCTCGGTGGCTTCCCACTTGTGGGCGGGCATTTCCTCGCGCCGCTCCAGGCAGGCCAATTGCACGCTCTGGACGCCGGGAAGGCGCCGCGCGCACCGCGCGGCGTCCATAGCCACGTCGCCGCCGCCGATGACGAGCACGCGCGGGCCGATCTTGGGGCGGTTGCCGGCGTTGACCTCATGCAGGAACTTCAGGCCCGGCCACACGCCCTGGGCGTCCTCGCCGGGAACATCCAGATTGCGGCTCAAGCCTGCGCCGACAGCCACAAAGACGGCGTCGAATTCGCCTGGGCCGGCGCCGTTGCCGCCAGCCGCCTTCAAAAGCTTGGCCGGGTCTGAGATACGGGAATTCGTCCGCGCCTCTACCCCCAGGTTGAGGATGTACTGGGTCTCGTGGTTCAACACTTCGGCCGGGAGGCGGTATCGCGGGATGCCGTAGCGGAGCATGCCTCCCAGGAGAGGCTGGGCTTCGAAGATCGTCACCGCGTATCCCATCAGCCGCAAGTCGGCCGCGGCCGTCAGGCCGGCGGGACCACCGCCAATGATCGCCACCTTCTCTTTGTGTTGGGCCGCCGGTTGCGGCGGGGCGTCCTTGATCTTCTCCCTGTTGGCGTAGACGAAATCGGCGGCGAAGCGCTTCAAGTCCCGGGCCGCCACGGCGCCGTCGAGGTCGCTGCGGTTGCACTTGGTCTCGCAGGGGTGCTGGCAAACGCGCCCGCACACGGCGGGCAGCGGGCAGCGCTCGCGTATGACATCATACGCTTCCTTGATCTTGCCCTGGGCAATGAGAGCGACGTAGCCCTGCACGTTGACCCCGGCAGGACAGGAAGCCTTGCACGGCGCGCGGCCGGCGGCCTTGGAGATGCCGTAGACATTCGGGATCGCCTGGGGATAGGGTCTGAAGATGGCTTTGCGCTTGCCCAGTGCGCGGTCGAACTCGCTGGGCAGCGTCACCGGGCAGGCTTCGGAGCAATCGCCGCAGGCGTTACAGCGGCTGGCATTCACATAGCGCGGGCGCTGCAGGATCACGGCCTGGAAGTTGCCGGCCTCACCGCTGAGGCTCTCAAGCTCGGCGAGAGTGATGATTTCGATGTTCTTGTTGCGCCCAACCGCGACCAGCTTGGGCGAGATGATGCACATGGCACAATCACCCGTGGGGAAAGTCTTGTCCAGCATGGCCATCTTGCCGCCAATGGCCTGCGAAGGCTCGAGCAGATAGACCTTGAAACCCGAGTCGGCCAGGTCGAGCGCGGCTTGAATGCCGGCGATGCCCGCCCCACAAATGAGGACTGCGCCGGTTGGGCGATTCTTCTTCATTCGTTCATCCCATCCTCGTGGACTCCCGCCGCCACTGGCGCGGCGCCGCCAGGCAAAAGGCCTTTCCTCGCCAGCAGCCGCATCGGGTCTACAACCAGGCTGTGCAGGCCCAGCCGCTCAGGCCCGAGGCCGAAGGCGAGTCCCAGCAACTGCGTGAAGTAGAAGACCGGAAGCTGGAACTTCTCCCCGCTCTGCTTCTCGATGTCTTCCTGCCGCAGGTCCAGGTTGAGCTGGCACATGCCGCAGGCAGTGGCAATGCAGTCGGCCCCCGCGTCGCGCGCCAGGGCCAGGATGTCGCGGGAGAGCTGGTGCACGATCTCGACATTGGTGATGGAGTAGCTCGCGCCGCAGCACTCGGTCTTGTGAGGCCACTCGACAGGCTCGGCGCCGGCCGCAGCCAACACATCGTCGAGCAGCCGCGGATTCTCCGGGTCGTCGAACTTCGTGACCTCCGGCGGGCGGGTGAGCAAACAACCGTAGTAAGCCGCGACGCGCAAGCCGCGCAGCGGCTTGGTGACTCGCGCCTTCAGTTTGGCCAGCCCCAAGTCGCGGCCGAGAATCTCCAGCAAGTGTTTGACTTGTGTCGAGCCGTCGTAGTCCGCGTGAAGGGCCGCGGCGACACTGGCGCGGGCCTGCGGATCGTGGGCCAGCTTGTGGTTGGCCGTCTTGAGCCGGCCGTAGCAGGCCGCGCAGCAAACAGCCACCGTCTCGCCGCGCGCAGCCAGCAGGTTCCTCGCGGGCAGGGCGAGCGCCAGCAGCTCGGACGATTGGTGCGCCGGCGTCGAGCCGCAGCAGGTCCAATCGGGTACCTCCGGCAGAGCCAGGCCCAGCGCGCCGGCCACGGCCTGGGTTGAAAGGTAGTAGTCTCTCGCCGTGGACTCAAGCGAGCAGCCGGGATAGAAGAGGTAGCTCATTCTAGATTTTCGATTTCCGATTTCCGTAAAACCGCAAATCGCAAATCGCCTCCTTTCCCGTTTGGCGTTCTTGGCGTCTCTTGGGCGCTTGGCAGTTCATGCGCCTGTCTTCCTTTCCGCCTGGCGAGCCCGCTCAAACAGCCGTCTGCGCCCCTCGCCGCCGCGCACATTAGGCGGCAGCAGGGCGAGCTTTCGCTTGCGCAACATCATGGGGAACTTGTCCATGTCCTGAAGGAAGCTCAACGTCCGCAGCTTGAAAGCAGCCATAAGCCCAGCTTCGTATATCCGTCCCCGCTTCCGCACCAGGTTCAGGAAAATGTCGTTGAACGCCGGTACGGTCGTTCCCGCTGTGACCTTGCCGCCGGCGCGTGACATTTGCCGCAGAGAATCAATCATGGCGGGAATGTCCACCTGCTGCGGGCACCGCGTCACGCAGGTTTCGCACGAGGTACATTCCCAGAGCATACGGCTGGACAGAACTTCATCGCGCTCGCCGAGCTGAACCAGCCTTACGAGCTCGTGCGGCTTGATGTCCGCCCGCGCCGCGACCGGGCAACCGCAGGTGCACTTGCGGCACTGGAGGCAGATCAACGGGTTAGCTCCCGATGCTTGTGCCACGACCGATGCGAAATCGGGGCCGGCTGCCACAGCCCCTCGCATTTTCGATCTTGGATTTTCGATTTTCGATCTCACAACAGCGCCTCCTGCCAAGGTATTTTAGATCTGCGATCGTCCATTTGTGATTGCCTCCCGAGCCTTGTCCAAATCGAAAATCTAAAATCCAAAATCTAAGATCCTTACTTGCCCACCACCTGAATCCCATTCGCCACGCCTGCCGGCGACTCATCCGCGGCGACCTCAACCTCAGGACCAACTTCCTCGGCTTCTTCCATCAGTGCGCGCAGCCGCTTCTCCTGGGCTACGTCGGCCCCTTCGGCCCCTTCCTCCTCTGCCGCGGCGGCCAGGACTCTCAGCTTGACGGCGCTGACCTTGCGGTAGACCTCGGCTGGCTCGCACGCCGCGCCATCCACCGCAAGCAGGTCCTCTACGGGTATGCCGAAGAGGCGCTCATTCTCGCGCAGGTAAGGTTCGATGAGCTGCCAGTCCGCCTCAGTCAGCGGCACGAAGGAGCCGCCATTGAGCTGGGCCTCGACCACTTGTTTGTATGGGTCGCGAATGTAGATCGCCCCGCCAGACGCAAGCGAGAAAAGGTTGCTCCCAGGGTAAGGATTTGCCTGTGGCACCATCTTTCCCTGGTCGTCGAAAGTGATGCCGTTGAGAATCACGAAGCCGCCGCCGTTGAGGGGATCGCCCGCCATGAACGACTCCGCGAGGAAGTCGAGCGCAGTTCCGTTGATGACGACGCGCGGGCGCCCGACGGCGTTGATGAGCGGACGGCCGGCTGCATTGCCAAGAACGTAGACTTCGCCTCCCTTGGCTCCATACATGAACGTCTGCCCGACGTCGCCGTGGACGACGAATTTGCCGCGCTTCATTATCTGGCCGAGCTGGTCCTGGCCATTGCCGTGCACCACGATGGTCATCCCGTCAATGCCGGAGGCTAGGTAGTCGCCGGAGCTCCCGTAGACGTCTATGCAGACGCCGTTCGTGGCCGGCCCGAAGCCGCAGCCCGTAAAACGCTGTCCGCGGTAACCATAGGCGATGAAGCGGCGCCAACCAAGACAGTAGGCTTCGCACAGGAGCGTGGCATCGCAGTCCTCGCCTTCGGGAGGAAAGCCCTCCGCATTCAGGAAAAGCACTTCCTCGCCCTGCTCGGGTTTCGCCAGGCGGGCGCGTGTCGCCCAGTCAACCCGGCGGTAGCGGCCGCTGCCCGGCGCGCCGAAGTACGGGGTGCTCTCGAAGATGTCCTTCAGCGTGTCATTCAGTAATTGCAGGATTGAACTGCGGCGTTTGTCGCCGAGGTCATAGCGCCGGTCGTGCAGCAGAGTGAGGGACTCGATGGCCGCGGCCTTCAGCGGCCCGTTGTCCGCCGCGTCGCGGACCGCCTGGCAGAAGCCGCGGACCTCGGACGCCGTCCAGGCCGCGAGGGAAAAATGCTCCACGCCGTAACGGAAGAGCGCCTGGCTGTCGCCCTTCTGGAGGGTCTCGCGGACAACATCGCGCACAGCCGCAGAGCAGGCCTCCAGCCTGCCGCCCTGTCCCGAGGCCGCGGGAGAAGCCTGCGCTACAATGGGCTGGTCGCAGCGGACGCGCCCGGCGCTCAGCTCGACCGGCCGCCCGAACTTGTCGGCGCAGGTCAGTGTCTTCTTGCCGTCCTGCTCACCGATGGTGAAGACGAAAGCTCCGCCGTCGGTGCTGCTGCCACCGCGCGCATTCCAGTAGCGGTCCGCGATGGGGCAAAAGCGCGAGTCCTCGCGGGCCAGGCTGCGCAGTGTCGCGTCAATGGCCTGCTTCTCTGAACAAATCAGCCCAATCTTTACCTCGCCTTCTGACAGAGCAAAGACCTGCGGGCGCAGCATGGCCGTGTCGGTGATACCCAGAAGCTGGAACTGTTTGCGGTCCGGCATGCTGCGGGCAATGATGAAGAACCATGGACCGTCGGGCGAGCCGTGGATATGCGTGGCCTGAATCTGGCGGTAGATGCGCTGCTTCTCGGGCGGCAGACGGTCGAAGTCCAGTTCAGTCGTGGGCGCCAGGGCCTCGATTATGCATTCCAGGGGGTAACCGTAGACACGGTCCCAGAGGTCGAAGAGCTGCACTGAAACTTCGGTGTCCGTCAGGAACTGCTGGCGGATGTTGCGCTGCCAAAGGTACTCGGCGACGGAATAGTAGTTCGCGAAATCGCCATTGTGGACGAGCGCCTCGTTGAGCCCGATGAAGGGGTGTGCGCCGCCCGGGTGCCAGACGCGGCCCCTGGTAGGATAGCGCTGGTGCGCGATCCAGATGTGGGCGCGAAAATCCTCGAGTTTATAATATTCGACGATCTGCTCGGCATAACCCACCAGCTTGAAGATGAGCAGATTGCGGCCATGCGACAGCACGAAGGCCTGTTTCTCGCCCAGCGAGGCGTAGAAGGCTTCGTTCAGGCGGTAGGTATTGCGGTAGACGAACTCGTCCTCGATGTCGCGCGGCGAGGGCGCGGAGAGGCCGTTTCCGTCTGCAAAGGCGCGCAACACGTCGGGCTTGACGCGCACGAAGTAACGCTGGATGTCCGGCGGCTGGACCTCCAGGCCCGGAATGTCCTGGAAGTTGTCAATGCGCGGCACGCGGACGGCGTGGGCGACATCGAAGTCAGGCAGGACGAACCGCCGCTCGACCTCGGCGTGGCACGCAGGATCAAGCAAGGCGATCTGGATCATGTAATGCGAATCGAGCACTTCCTGGGAAACGCCAAGCTGCTCGGGCACCAACCCGACGGCTGCGATGCCGCCGCCCTTGCCGTTGCCGCGGTTGTGCATCTGGACGGACGGCTCGCGGATGTGGCGGCCGCTCACGGGCACCGTGCAGACGAATCCGGTGACGCCGCAACCGCCTTCCTCTGCGGCCTTGGCTTCGACCCGCTCCGAACTGCCGCTCAGCATCTCGCGGCGCGAACGAAGCAATTGTTCCGCTCTAGCACTCATCAGCTACCGTTCTCCAGGTAACACAGGCAATCCATGCGGCCCCTCAGTTCGCGGATGCTCTTCATCCCGAAGCGCCGGAGCACGTCCACTATCTGCTCGCGCCAGGCGGCAAGCATGTTGATCAGGCGCTGCGTCGCCCATTCCACGCTCATCTGCTCAATTAACTCTCGATCCGTCGTGGCAATGCCGCGCGGGCAGCCGCGTCCGCTTTCGCAGTTGGAGCAGCGCGTGCAGCCCAGCGCGACCAGTTCGGCCGTGCCTATGACCACGCCATCGGCGCCCAGGGCGATGGCTTTGAGCACGTCGTAAGGCGAGCGCAGGCCGCCGCTGGCCATCACCACGATGCCGTCGCGCACGCCTTCTGCGGCCAGGAACTTGTGGACTTTGGATATGGCGTACTCGATGGGCATCGCGATGTTCTTCTTGGCGATGTCCGGCGCCGCCCCGGTTCCACCGTAGCTGCCGTCAATGTGGATAATATGGGCGCCCGCGTGGTAGCTTCCGACCGCCACCATATCCACGTCCGTCGGCGTCGAGACCTTGGCGGAGACCAGCGCCCGCGGGTTGATCTCCTTGATCCAGTCAATGTGCTTCTTGTGGTCCTCGATTGAGTAGACGCTGTGGAACGGGAAGGGGGAAAAGAGCGCGTTGCCCACGACGGCCTCGCGCATGCGGGCCACGTCCGGCGTGTTTTTGTCGCCGAGCAGATGGCCGCCCAAGCCGGGCTTGGCGCCCTGAGCGTACTTGAACTCGACCATGCGCACGCGCTGGATCGTTTCCTCACGCACGCCGAAAAGCCCCGTCGCGACCTGGGTGATTACGTGGTCATCATAGGGCTGGAGGCGATCGGGGTATCCGCCTTCGCCCGTGCAGGTGAACGAGTTCCAGGCCACCGCCGCCCGCGCTTTGGCCAGTATGGTGTGGATGCTCACCGAGCCGAAGGACATGCCGCCGCCGTAGATGGGCAGGTCAATGCGCACCTGCGGCCGGCCGTCATTGCGGCGGTTGAGATCGAGACTCGTATCCACTTCGCCCGGGGCGACTTCGCGCGGCGGCTTCTCGGGAAAGACGAAACGCAGCTTGTCGAATCCGCCGCCCGAGGAGCCGTGACGAAACTCCAGCCCCGCCGGCGGGGCGTGTCCCGTCTCCGCCTCGTACCAGGTCGAGAGGATCAAGTCCGAAGACCAGCGCGCATCTCCCAGGATGTCGGCGGTAGGGTTGCGCGTCAGCGAGAGGGCGTGGCGCGGGCAGCGCGCAATGCAATAGTGATCGGTCTTGGCGCAGTCCGGCCCAATGCAGAGATGGTCTTGCGGCCGCACCATAAAACGGTAATCGGCCGGTTTCTGGTGGACGCCGAACCGGCAGAGCTTTGCACACTGCCCGCAGGCGGCACAGTCCGCCTTGCGGCTGACTTTGTAGCGCCCGATCGGGTTCCGATACCGCTCTGGAGCAGGTCGGAACTCGCGCGCCACCTCAGTCTGGGGCGGCTTGCGAATCGCCCCTCTCCGAACCGCTGTCGCCGCCCCGGCATTCGCGGCCCCTGTTTGCATCACCGTGCTCATTTATGTTCTTCCGAAACGCGTTCCCCGAACTGGCCCGCAGCGCTGTCCCCGTCTCCCGAAGCACGGTCCGGCCCGCACGGCCCGCCGTTCAACAACCCCACAGGACCAACCTCAGTGCTCCCCGACTTCCCGGCCGCAGTGCCAAGCCAAGGTTTTTCGCTGGCTGGCTCAGAGCCAGCTCGGGCCGCTTTGGGCTGACTGCGCGTTTCTTTCAACGCCTCCAAAGCTTTCCGTATGTGCTCCTCGTCCTCAATGGTCACTTCCGACCAGCCTTGTTCCCATTGCATCACCTTCTCCCGAGGCACCAGGAGAAGCATCCCAAGCTCCCATTGGCTCAGGCCTGCACTCAGGCGCAGCCCGGACAATTCTCTGGCGGTCATTAAGCGACCACTTCCCCTTCCCCCTCATCGAGCCCGAGTTCTCTCGCCCAACAACCCGGCGCAAGCTAGGCCTCTCACGCGCTCCGTACCAGATCCTTGAACGCGTCGCGCTCAAGATCCTCCAGGAACATTGCGCGCCCGACCTCTCCGCGCAGGCGCCGCACTTCCCGTATGCCCATCGCGCCGAGAACCTCGATCAACTGGCTGTGCCACGCGCCCATCAGGTTGACCATCCGCTGGGCGGCATAGGGCACCTCCCCCACTCCGACCTGCGCGGGACAGCCGCCGTTGCACTGGTGAACGGAGCAACCCTCCTCTGTTCCGCCGCGCGAACAGACGTGGCAGCCCAGGGCGACGAGCAACGGTATGTCTATGCCCACCAGGTCAGCGCCGCAGATGACCGCCTTGGCCATGTGCTCGGCCAGCGCGATGCCGCCGCTGGCGATGAGTGTCACTTCGTCGCGCACGCGATTCTTGACGAGAGTTCCGTGGACCTCGCGCAAGACCTCTTTGACGAAACGCGGCCCCGCGGATTTTGGATCTTGGATCTTGGATTTTGGTTCTTGGGGTGGGCGCTCTCGTCCCTGGAAGTTCGCGCACAGGTGGATGACGCTGACACCGCCGTCGTGGAGTTCCAGCACGCGCTGCGCGCAATCCTGCCGGAGCGGAAGCCGCACACCGACGAGGAGGCCCTTGTTCTTTTCCTGCAACTGTGCCGTGATGGAGACACTGGCTCGGCCATCCGCGATCTCGACCATGCGGAACTGGGACAGCGCGCCGTCCTGGGCGAGGACTTCTTCGGCCGGGAACAGTGGTATGGCGAACTGGCGCTGCTCGGGGGCCACCACGCTCAGATGTTGAACAGGGACGACGGCCAGCGTCCTAAGCGCCGCTGCCGCGGAAATCCTCGCTCTGAGGGTGGCCTCACAGGGTTCGCCCCAAGGCGCAGTATCCAGCAGTACCGGCATCATCACTTCAAGCAACGATGTCGCATTCTTGACCGCGCCATTGGCGTCGAATTCCAAGCGCATGGGCTTGGCCCCGATGTCCACCGAAGTGTTGATGTACTCGCGGCCGTGAATGCCGTCGCGGGTAGGACGAACGATCTCCGACATGTCGGTCCACATGGCGTCGAAGCCCGGGCCGGAGAAGAGGCCGCGATAGCCCGCCCCCGAGACTGGTATCCGACCGCTTTCGGCCTGGTCCCAGGTTGTGGAGATCATGTCCGGCCGCCAATAGGCGTCTCCCAAGGCCAGGAACTCCGGGTTCACGGTGAGCGACAGCAGCCCTTTGGTACAGCCTTGCACGCACGAAAGGCAGGACTTGCACTCATAGACCGGGCTAACAGGCGCAACCGCGTTGCGGTTGTGGGCGGATTCGGAGCCGTACACCTCGTAGAGGCACCGGAGCTTCACGCAGTTCTTGCAGCGCGAACAGTCCTCACGCCAGTCCGCACTCCCGAACTTGCCGACCCGGCGGAAGCGCGCTGGTGTGGGAACCGTGTGAATGTGGTATCGTTCAGGCACGTGTCAGCCCCGCCTGTTCAAGGATGGGCGCGAGCGCGTCCTCTCGACCGGCCGAGAGGAGATGAATGCCTCGGACGCCTTGGATTTCCTTCGCCTTAGCAGCCAACTCCGCGCAGGAGGCTATTCCTTCCTTCGCCTGGTCACTCGCCTTGCGGATCCGCTCGAGAACTGCGTCGGGGATCACAACGGACTTGTGCCGCTTCAGGAGCGCCTCGCCTTGTTCAGCCTGCGCCAAGGGACGGATGCTGGCCAGGACGTGAGCCTGCTCAAGAACGCCGGCGTCACGAGCGGCGCTCATCCACTCGGCGAAGAGCGCCATGTCCCACAGCGCTTGCGTAAGCAGGAACTGCGCGCCCGCGGCCACTTTCTTCTTAGTCTGGATGATGTTCAGCCTCATCGGGCGAAGGTACGGATGGACCACTGCTCCAAGGAAGAGCGCCGGCGGAGGCGTGAGGCGCTCGCCTCCTATGAGGACACCGTCGTCGCGCATGGCCTTGAGCGCCTGGAGAAGCTGCACCGGGTCCAGATCGAAGGCGCCTGCGGCTTGCGGGCAGACGCCCAGGCTCTGATGGTCGCCGGACACGCACAGGAGGTTGCCGAAACCGAGCGCGGCCGCGCCTAGAACGTCCGACTGCAGGGCGATGCGGTTGCGGTCGCGCGTAACGAGCGTCAGGACCGGTTCGACCTTCTCTCCCACGAACAACGCGGCGCACGCACTGCTGCAGGCGCGGATCTCTTCGTGGTTCTCCACGATGACCAGCGCGCTAACCTGCTTCGGGATGGACGCAATGGCCCGCTTGACCGCGGCCCCGTCGGCGCCCCGCGGCGGCAGGCACTCAGCCGTGATGACCAGGCGCTGCGATCGCAATGCCTGGGCCAGTTGGCTTTTCGCTTCCATTGTCGTCGTTCCCACAGCAGGCTCCATGTCAAATGCTCAAGTCACAGTACGGACGCCTTGCCCATCGGTAGTCATCGGCAGACCGCTCTTACGCAGTGGGGTCGTGCCCAATTCCTTGAGCTTAGCAGCGATCTCTTCGGCTATGGCCCTGAGCCGGCCGGCGAGTTCTTCAGTGGCACGGGCATCCTGCCCGTGCCCCGCTGCAACGGGCGGGACGCCCGCTGTACACCCCAAGGCCATGTCCTCTCTTGCGGACCCGGGCAACTGAAAGAACAAAAGGCGCTTCCCGCCCAAGCCAGATC
>Ga0209777_10005477_pt1 | contig 14591 bp, 11 predicted proteins | sample FrelakmetHBP12HB_FD_187147 | JGI IMG/M metagenome (GOLD analysis project Ga0209777, IMG submission 187147) | Freshwater lake sediment microbial communities from the University of Notre Dame, USA, for methane emissions studies -HBP12 HB (SPAdes)... | ecosystem: Environmental > Aquatic >...
TTCCCAACCGGGAAGTGGAAAAGGTTGTTTCCGTCCCGGTAAAAGATTTTCTGAGGCCCGAAAATTATGTTCGCTATCGAATGCGTTTTGAAGCCTATCCGGGCAGTGATGATGAAGTCGTTCAGGATTTTCCGGGTTTCCTCCATGAAGATGAAGAAGGTCCGGAGGTGTTGTGGGGGCTGACCTACCGGATTGTGATGATGATTCTTGAAATGCTCTTTGACTTTTCGCCCCCGGACATGTATTACCTTGAATGTGTCGATGGCCTGAGAGACGAAAACTATTATAATTCCGTTTCAAAAAAACAATAAAATAAATCTATAAGACCTTGGGATTGCTCAGAGACATCAGAGTGTTTTCTTGAGTCCATATAAAATCAAGAAGTATTAAACTAAGAAAGACAGGAGGCCTGTATGACAGAAGAAATCAACAAGATTATGACCGTAAAGGAGGCCATCAGCAAGTTCGTGCATGACGGTGATCATCTGATCATCGGCAATTACACGGTCGGAACTTGCATGGACATGGTCTTCGAAGTGATCCGGCAGGGAAGGAAAGGACTTACTTTGTATTCCCAATCCGGAATTATGGACGTGGAATGCCTTATAGCCGGCGGCTGCGTCGATCGATTATTGACAACCTACTGCATGAGGGCCGGCGGGAAAGCCGGCGGCTCTGCCCTGGAGCGTGCCTTGACGGCCGGAACCATTGAGATCGAAGATTATACGAACTTTCAGTACAATGCCATGATGGTCGCGGGCATGCATGGCTTTGATTTCATCCAGGTGCTGGAAGGAACGATAGAAACCGATCTATTCCGGAAACGTACCTTTATGGGAGAGAATAAATACCGTATTATTAAATCCCCCTATACGGGAAAGGATATTTTGACCGTACCGGCCATAAATCCTGACGTGTGCATCGTGCATGTTCAGCGGGCGGATAAATACGGCAACGCCCAGTACTGGGGCGCTCTCGGAAGTGTTGCCGCCGCATCCCTGGCCAGCAAGAGAATCATCGTTTCCTGCGAGGAAATTGTCGAGCATGATGTGATTCAGTCCAGTCCGAATCTGACCATAATACCGGCCTTCCGCGTGGATGCGCTCATCGAGATACCCTGGAACGCCCACCCCACGGAATTGATCGGCTGTTACAATCTAGACTTCCCCATGCTCGCCATGTTTAACCTGGCCGATACGACCGCCGACGGAATCAAAACCTGGCTTGACGAGTGGTGCTTCGGATGTAAAGACCGCGCAACCTATCTCGATCATTATATTTCAAAGTTTGGAATCGAGTCGCTGAATGCCATAAAGGCGAGGCCGTTCTATTCCGCACCGGCCAATTATGGTTCGGCCTATACATCGGCTTGGGATGAAAATAACAGGCACAGAACCTTGGGCCTAACCATCGAGGAATTTGAAGCAAAATTAAAAGAGGGAGGAAAACTTTATGAGTAAGCCCTATACGCTTGACGAATTATTGATCATCGCCGTTGCCAAAGAAATCAAGGATTACGAAAACGTCATTCTTGGCATAGGAATACCGACTACGGCCGGTGCCGTAGCCAAGGCCTTATACGCCCCGCACGTCACTCTCATGATGGAAGCGGGTCTAATCGATTTCGTGCCCCTGCTGCCTCTGAACCATATTGCGGACGCCTGCAGCATAAGAGGGTTTTCCTACGCGACGGACCTATTCACCGCCTTCACCATGACCTACAGAGGTTTTGTGGATACCTGTTTTCTCGGCGTCGGCCAGGTTGATAAATACGGCAACATCAATACGACCGCTATCGGCGACTACTTCCACCCTTCCTTGAGATTGACCGGTTCGGGCGGCGCGGCCGATTTTCTTTCCTATTCAAAGAAAACGATCCTGACTTTACGGGGCGGATCTTTCGTAAACAAGCTCGATTACGTGACGTCTCCCGGCTACCTGGACGGCGGCGACAGTCGTGACAGATCCGGTCTTTTTCCCAAAGGGTCTGGGCCGTCGATGCTGATCAGCACCCAGGGGATTTTCAGGTTCGATGCGCAAACCAAAGAGATGTATCTGGCTAAAATTCACCCCGGGGTGAAGGTCGAAGATATCCAAAAGGAAGTGCCCTGGGATTTAAAAATCGCCTCGGATTTGAGCCAAACGGAGGCTCCGACAACGGAAGAGGTAGATTATATCAGGAGATTCTCGCCAGGAATGTCTGCCGGCAGGCAGTTGTCCCAGGACCTGATTATTGCCAATATCATGAAGAAAATGGCAGCTAAGGCGCAAGCCTAAGGAGAATACCGGCCGACGTAACCTCTGGAATGGACGGGTCGTCCTCTTGGAGATGATGCTTTACTGAGGAGACTTGAGAAGTTGGTCTACCGTGTTTTGCGGCAGTAAAAACCAGGACCGAAAAAAATATGAACAGTTAAATATACTGGCCCCAGAACGGTCTCGAAAATATGTCAGTGAAAAATTATTCCTGATGCCCGGACGTCCATGACTGAAGACAGATGCAACGGGGCCCTGGTTTTAGCCGCATCGGAAGATTGAACTTAATCCGTTGGTTGTGAATATTTTTGGGAAAATTATTACGGAGGAACAGGAACCCAAAACGATGAAATATAAAAATCTGATTGTGGAAAGAAATGGCCGGATCGCAATCGTTAAGCTTAACCGACCTGTCAGGTTGAACGCCTTGAACAACAGCCTTATGCGGGAAATTGAAATGGCCACCGAGGAGTTCCAGGAAGATACTGAAACGCGGGTAGTGATTTTCACCGGACAAGGCAAGCATTTCAGTTCCGGGGCCGACTTGAAGGACCCCAAAAGAGCAGCGGTCTCCAGCGCTTCGTTAATAAGCAAACAGCGACAATTTCATCTGGGTCCAAGGATGATTCAGAAACTCCATGAAATGAACCAAATCACCATAGCAGCGATTAACGGTGGGGCCTTGGGCGGAGGTGCTTGTATCGTCTCGGCCTTGGATTTCCGTATTGGGGCTGAAGACTGTTTTGTCGCTTATCCCGAAGGAGCCCTGGGCATCCCCTTGAGCTGGGTCAGTCTCCCGCTGTGCGTGCACTTGATCGGTCCGGCTAGGGCCAAGCGTTTGGTAATCCTGGCTCAAAAGGAAAATGCGACCACTCTGCTTAATTGGGGTTTTTTGGATGAAGTTGTACCGAGCGACAGGTTAATGGACCGGGCGATGGAAATGGCCAAAAATTATGCGGCCATGCCCCCGGTGGCCGCTCAGATGATAAAAAGAAGTGTGAATGCCATCACTTCAGTCCTGGACAAGGCTATCATGCATATGGATTCAGACCAGGTATTACTGGCCTCCCTGACCGAGGATCACTCGGAAGGGGTAAAGGCCTTTTTTGAAAAACGCCTTGCTGACTTTAAAGGCCGTTAACTTCTAAGATTCAGCACCCTTTTTTATGAAGTGAATACATGGTTGGGGTAGATTAGAAAGCCAGCTTCGGACAGGAGCCATTTTGGATTTTTGGAGGCAGACATCGCCTAAGGCTCCTTTTTCAAGGAATAAATTAAACAGCAGGACGGCCCAACAGCCTTTGACTGAAACGATAGAAAGGGGGAGAGCAAAAAATATTATTTAGAGGAAAGCATGAATAAACTTACCCAAACCATCAAATCCATCAAACCCATTGATCGGTCGTTGGAACCGGCGATACGAGCTCATCTGGATCAACTTACCAAGCCGCCCAACAGCCTGGGCCGGCTCGAAGACCTGGCGGTCCGGTATTGTCTGATTACCAATTCGATCAAGCCAGCTATTGGCCGAAAAAAGATTTTAACCTTCGCCGGGGATCACGGGGTGGCTGAAGAAGACGTTTCCGCCTATCCTAAAGAGGTGACTCCCCAGATGGTCAGAAATATGCTGGCTGGCGGCGCTGCCGTTAATGTCCTGGCCAAACATGCCGGGGTGGAAGTTGCTGTGATCGACATTGGAGTGGATGATCCTTTGACCGATGAACCCAATCTTATTCGCCGCAAAGTTAAATCCGGTACTGCAAATATCGCCAAAGGGGCGGCTATGACCCTGACGGAAGCAACGCAGGCCATAGAAGTTGGGATCGAGCTGGCCCGGTCTGCTGTGCAAGAGGGCGTGACCTTGCTGGGTACCGGAGAAATGGGCATTGCCAACACCACTCCTTCTTCAGCCCTGTTTGCCACCTTGCTCCCTTGCCCGGTGGAAGACATCACCGGCCGCGGGACCGGTATTGATGATACCCGGCTGATCAAAAAAATTGAAGTCATTAAAAAGGCACTGAAAGTTAATCAGGACAGGCTGACCGATCCGCTTAACACCCTGGCCGCCTTGGGGGGATTGGAGATTGCCGGGATCTGCGGCCTTTGTCTGGGTGCGGCTTCAGCGAGTGTCCCGGTGGTCGTGGATGGATTTATCTCATCAGCCGGAGCCTTGGCAGCCTGCAGATTATGCCCGCCCGTGCGGGATTATCTTTTTTTCAGTCACCTGTCCGAAGAGGCCGGACACGCCCTTTTTCTGCGTCTCTTCAACGTAGAACCCATTTTGGACCTAAAGATGCGCCTCGGAGAAGGCACTGGTGCGGCCCTGGCCATGACCATTATTGAGGCAGCGGTCAAGATCTACAATGAGATGGCCACCTTTGGCTCGGCCGGGGTGAGTGGTTCTGAGAAGACAGGAGTCAGAATCCAGAATTCAGAATAGAACCTGAAAACTTTTCAACAGTTCGTATATGTTCTGAATCCTTACTTATGGATTCTGAATTCTAGAATTTCAATATGTCTTGTTCGAAAATAAGGTCCATGGATTCCAGAATTCGAGGGTTTTAAATTCCATGCTTCTCACTTGAATCCTTGAACCCTTGGCCCCTTGAATCCTAAAAATATTTTCCATACTTCCTGGTGCCTTATAAGGGCATGTGGGTTTAGTCAGAATTCAAAGATATTCTTTGATGGCTGCTACGAACTCAGTGGTCGTAGCCGAGCCGCCCTGGTCTTTGGGAAGGATGCGCCCTTCAGCATAAACTTTTTCGATTGCTTTTTCCATCCGCTCGGCCTCTTGAGCAAACCCCAGATATTCCAGCATCAACGCTGCGGAAAGAATAGTCGCCGTGGGATTGATGATATTCTTTCCGGCAATATCCGGCGCCGTGCCGTGCACTGGCTCAAAGTAGGCATAGCTATTCCCGTAACATCCGCTGGGTGCCAGCCCCAGGCCGCCGATCAGACCACCGGTCATATCCGAGAGTATGTCACCATACAAGTTAGGCATAACGGCCACATCAAATTGTTGGGGATTGGCGGCCAGCCGATGGGCGAAATCGTCCACAATCAAGCTTTCAAATTCGATATCCGGATAGGATTGGGCGATTTTTTTGGTAACTTCCCTGAAAAATCCGTCGCTCAGGGAAAGCATATTGTGTTTGGTTGCACAGGTAACCTTGCCCGGATGTCCTTTTGCCTTGCGTTTTCGGGCCAGCTCGAAGGAAAATCGGGCCACCCGCTCGGTGCCTTTTTCCGTGATCACTTTTAGACCAAACCGGCCTGGAGCCATCTCGGCAATTTTTTTCTGTGTAAATGGGCTGATGAGGTTTAAAGGTTCCAGGATCCCCAGTTCACCCTCAATCCCGAGATAGAGATCTTCTAGATTTTCTCTGACGATCACCAGGTCAATGCCTTTTGGTTTTGCCAGCGGGCTTTTGAATCCCGGCAGCCATTTTGCCGGCCGCACATTGGCAAAAGTGAGTTTGCCGAAGCGCAGGTAAAATAAAGCGGCGGTGCTTTTACTGCTGGCTGCTCCGAAAAGGGTTGCATCGGATTCATCAATGGCCTGGCGGGCCTGATCCGGGAAAACCGACCCATAAAGTTCTTTTCCTTGGTCACCGATCGGCGGTTTGAGCCAATCAATGGCGAGATTCAATTTTTCCAGGAGTTCCATGGTCGGCCTTACCGCTTCGGGAGCGGCGTCATCGCCTTCAATCACCACCACACGTTTTCTGTCCATATTCAAGATCCTTTTCGTTCAGCAGGTTAAGAATTCCATTTTGATAGGGTCTTGCCTTACACTGAAAAAAGTATAGAATAAGAAGGAAATGGGATCAAGGACAAAAACAAATCTATTAAAGGGTCATATCAGGGGATTTCCTGAAGGATTTGCCCCTTTAAAACGAAAATAGGGTTCGAGGATTCCAGGATTCGAGGGTTCAAGGGTTTAAACTTCCATGCCTTTCACTTGAATCCTTCAATTAATTTTCATGCTTCGTGGCGCTCTATAGGGGTATGAGGGTTTAATACTTTAATGAATTCATCCATTCTGCAAAATCTTCAAACCCGTGTCATTCGAACCTCTGATCTTGCCGGGTCCGACCTGAATACCATTCATGATCTTTTTGATCTGACTTATGAACAGGCGAATCATGGGTATCTCGATCAGTCATTAAAAAAAATCCGTTTTTTGGCCCTGGCCCACGATCAGGGTACGCCTGTGGGATTTGCCCTGGGAGATGCCGTCAGGTCACCTCTTCCGCGAATGGCCGAACCCCAATGTGTTGTTCTGGCCGGTATATGCTGTATTGCCCCTGACTATCGGCGCCTGGGCCTTTTTGCCCATCTCGAATCCCTGGCCATTCGAGAGAGCGGGATCCCAAGGCCGGACAAAAGAACCCTGGCCTGCGGCCGGATGGCCCACCCCGCCAGTTTCCGTATCATGCGCGGGAACCCCACCGTCGTACCAAAATACGGCTGTTCTCCCTCGGAGTGGCAAAAAGAGGTCGGTCTTCGCGTGGCCGAATTGTATGGGGTTAATCTGGATCCGGAGACTTTTGTGGTTTTAGGAAAGGGCCAACCGATAGGCTATCCAAAGATCGAAATTAATGTTGAAGATGAGGAATGGTTGTCCTTCAGGCTCGTGAACCGCGACCGCGGAGACTCCTTACTGGCTATATCATGGAATCCGGATGCCCCCGAAGGATGGTAAAAAAAACGTACCCACGAAGACCCCATTTTTTCAAAACATGTCTTCCAATTTACAACCAGAGCCAAGGGCAGACTTGGCCCTTTTTTCTCATTAGATAAAGGAGGAATCATGGATCGAAATAAAATGCTTCAAAATATTGAAGATAGGCAGGGGTTCTGGGATATTATCGTGATCGGCGGAGGAGCCACTGGTCTGGGAACAGCCATAGAGGCGGCTTCCCGTGGCTATACGACGCTTTTATTAGAACAACACGATTTTTCCAAAGGGACCTCCAGTCGGAGTACCAAACTGGTGCACGGTGGCGTACGGTATCTCCAGCAGGGAAACGTCTCGCTTGTTCTCGAGGCACTTTATGAGAGAGGGCTTCTTTTACACAACGCACCCCATCTGGTCCGAAATCAATCATTCATCGTACCCAATTATGCCTGGTGGAGCGGTCCTTTTTATGGGGTGGGCTTAAAGGTTTATGATCTCTTGGCCGGAAGACACGGGTTCGGGCCATCCAAGGTCCTATCAAAAGATGAAACCTTGAAGCACATTCCCACCCTTGAAACCACAGATCTCCATGGGGGTGTCATTTATTATGACGGACAGTTCGATGATTCCAGGCTGGCCATCAACCTGGCTCAGACCGTCGTCGACCTTGATGGGACCGTGATCAATTACATGAAAGTTACGGGACTTATCAAAAAGAACAACACCGTCAACGGGGTCGTTGCCAAAGATATAGAAACCGGAAAAGAGTCTGAAATTTTCGCTCACGTGGTGATTAATGCTACCGGAATTTTTACGGATAGTGTACTTAAAATGGATGACCCGAAGGCAGACAATATTTTATCGCTGAGCCAAGGGGTACACATTGTTTTGGACAAAGTTTTCATGCCCGGGGATTCAGCCATTATGGTTCCTCATACTGAGGATGGCCGTGTCCTCTTTGCGGTTCCCTGGCATAATAGGGTGATCATTGGCACCACAGATACCCCGGTGGATAAACCCACTCTCGAGCCGCGGGCCTTTGAGGAGGAAATTGAGTTTCTGCTGAAATATGCTGCCCGGTATATGACTAAAGATCCGACTCGCCGGGATGTCTTGAGTGTTTTCACCGGCATCCGGCCACTGGTCAGTCTAAGCCACGATAAAGATACCGCCCAGATTTCCCGTGATCATCAGGTCATCGTCTCTCGTTCCGGTTTGGTCACCGTTACAGGAGGCAAATGGACCACTTACCGGAGGATGGGAGAAGACGCTATTGATCAAGCGGCACTGGTGGCCGGACTGGATGAACGGGAAAGCAAGACGAAAAATTTGCGCCTCCACGGCTGGCTTAAACATATCGATCCCGATGATCCTCTTTCCTGTTATGGTTCAGACAGTGTATATGTCGGGAAATTAATCGAGCAAGATCCCGAACTGGGGGAAAGATTACACCAGGACTTGCCTTATATCCGGGCTGAAGTGGTATGTGGCGTGCGAAACGAGATGGCCCGCACCGTTGAAGATATCCTTGCTCGACGAATGCGCGCCCTTTTATTGGATGCGAGAGCGAGCATCGAAACAGCTCCGGAAGTTGCCAGAATTATGGCTGATGAACTTCGTTACGATCAGAAATGGGAGCAAGATCAGGTTTCCTCTTATACCCGACTGGCCAAGGAATATCTCCCCTCGGCTATTTAAACCCGTCGATTCCTCAGGATTTTATTGAAAGGTCACAGGTTTTGGATCATCTCCAAAAGAGTTGGCGATAATAGAAGGATTCAAGGGGTCAAGGATTCAAGGGAAATGCTTAGAAATTACAAAGAACTAAAAGTGTGGGAGAAATCCTATAAACTGTGTTTGGAGGTTTATCGGATTACAAAGGGTTTTCCCAAAAATGAGCTATATGGTCTGATATCCCAAATGAGAAGAGCGGCCTTGCCTATCCCCTGTAATATAGCAGAAGGATATGGAAAAACAACACCGGAATATTTAAGGGCTTTATACATCGCCTACGGCTCAACTTGGGAATTTGAAACTCAAATCTTATTATCCGGGGATTTGGATTACCTTAAGGATATAAGTTTATCAAAACTTCAAGGGGATTTAAAAGAGGTCGAGAGGATGCTCAAAGCATTGATAAAATCCCTAGAAAATAAACCCTTGAATCCTTGGCCCCTTTCTCCCAAGTAATTGGGAGAAGAACCCAGGTTTTTTATTTTGATATTTTTGATTATCATGATAAAAGACCTGACCCTGTGCCCCCTTTAGGCTGAAAATTTCCCTTTGGAAGGGTGTTATGGTTTTTAGGGACGGTAACTGTAACCGGGCACCGGCCCGAGTTGCCTCTTTATTTCTTTTTGGGCCATCTCGACAAAATCGCATAGTAATGGGCGGGTATCCCGCGGATCGATAATATCCTCGATATTAAAGGCCTCGGCGGTCCTGAAGGGAGAAGCGATGGCCTTTAGACGGGCTTCAATCTCCTCACGCTTGGCTTCGGGGTCGAGGGCGGCCTGAATCTCCCGACGGTAGGCGGCCGTGGCCCCTCCTTCAATATGCATGGAACCCCAGTTGACCGAAGGCCAGGCGTAACGGCGATACATGCCTCCAAATCGTAGATGCAGTCCCCCGGCCACACCATAAAGCTGACGGGTGATGAAGGTTATCCAGGGCATTTGCGTTTCGCAAAGGACACAAACAATCCTGGCCCCGGCGCGCACAATGCCTTGTTTTTGGGCATCAAGGCCGACCATAAACCCGGGCTCGTCGGCAAAATAGACCATGGGCAGATGGAAGGTATTGCACAGTTGCATGAAGCGGATAACCTTATCTCCGGCAGCCACATCCATCGAACCGCCCAGGAACATGGGATTGTTGATCATAACTCCCACCGGATAGCCGTTCACTCTAGCCAGGCCGGTAATGCGCGCCCGCCCATAAAAGGGGGCAATCTCAAAAAACGAATCTTTATCAACGATATATTTCAGAATCTTATGGGGGTTGTACACTTTTTTAGTTTCTCTGGGTATGGCCGAAAGCAGTTCCTCCTCACGACGGTTTGGGTCGTCGGTTGGTTGGGTACGCGGCGGCATCTCCCAAACATTTTCAGGCAGGTAACTGAGAAAGCGCCGAATCATAGTGAAGGCCTCTTCTTCATCTTTTGCCAGGTTATCAATAACGCCACTCTGATAGATCTGTGTCCGTTCATCCCCCAGTTCTTCTTTGGTAATATCATAATTCAGGGCGGCTTTGACTACCGGAGGTCCACCGGCAAAAACCTGGGTAGTCCCTTTAACCATCAGGTTAAAATGGGCCAGACAGGCCTCCACCGCCGGCAGTCCGGCCACAGAACCCATGACAGCCGAGACAACCGGTACCGTGCTGAGCATGCGCTGGGCGGTGAACGTACCGGGGTTATCGGGGATATAGGTACGACCCAGCTGCTCGAAGGTGCGCACACTGCCTCCGGTGGCGTCAAGAAGACGAATATAAGGCAAACGCCATTCATAGGCCATCTCCTGGGCAAAATACTGTTTTCGCCCCACGGATGCGTCTGCCGCCCCGCCCCGTACGGTAAAGTCCCCACCGCTGACGACAACCTTTCGTCCGTTTAAACCGCAGAAACCCACCACCGAATTTGCCGGGGTAAAGTCCACCAATTTATCGCCATCATAGGTGGTGCTGCCGGCCAGGACCCCTATTTCCTGGAAGGAGCCCGGGTCGGCTAAGGCGGTAACCCGCTCCCGCACAGTCAGTTTGCCGCGGGCATGTTGACGGTCAACACCTTCCGGACCTCCCATTTGCTCGGCAAGTTGGCGTCGACGTTTCAGTTCATCCACTTCCGGTTGCCAAACCATATAAAGCCTCCTTCTTAATTCTTGTCTCTAAGGGTCAAGTTTAAAACTCTAAAAACCAGCCTACGGCAACAGGGTCAGGAACGAGCCCTGCAGGGGGTCCTTGGCCAGGAACCGGTCGATCCACTCTTGACCGCCGGGCGAGGCGGCGATCCGTCCGAACAGTATGGCATCGTTACTCAAACCCTGCTCAAACCCGTGCTCGTACCCGTATTGCATGGCCATAAGCGTATCCCTGGCCGAGGCCATCCGCGCCGCCCGCAGATCCCCGGCCTCGTTTGGCTTGGGTGTGGGAGCGGCCATGATCTCGCGGACAACAGGCCGGGATAAAAGGGCCTTCAGTTCTACGCCTTGTTTTTCTCCGCGGATATCCCAATCCTTGGGCGGTATGGGCCGCTGCCCCTCAATGAACTGGCGGGCTATGGCCAAAGCCCGCGGTAAAGCAGTTGACGATGGGACGAATTCATCGACCAGTCCAATCTCCATAGCTGTATAGCTATCGATCGGTTCCCCATTGATGCACATCTCGGCCGCCTTGGTCGGGCCGATAAGCCGGGGAAGGCGCTGTAAGCCTCCATAGCCCGGGATGATACCCAGTTTAACCTCAGGCTGTCCCAATTGAGCGTTCTCGGTGACGATCCGATAATGAGTGCTCATAGCCAGCTCGTTTCCACCGCCCAGCCCAAAGCCGTCAACCAGGGCGATCACGGGTATGGGCAGCTTCTCCAGATCCGAAAAGACGCCGATGTTTTTACGGGCGAAGCCCCCGATGGTCTCCGGGCTGCCGCGAAAGGCATTCACGTCCGCCCCGGCCACAAAAGACCGCCCGGCCCCGGTGATAATGATGGCCTTCACCGGTCTGTTTGAAATGGTTTTCTTAGCCGCGACCTCCTGGACCAGATCCCTTAACTGGGAGACCAGCGCATCGTTTAAGGCGTTCAGCGCTTCTGGCCGGGTAAGCGTCACCAGGGCCACTTCCTTTATCAATCGGACGTCGATCAACCGGTTTTCAGCCATGTCGGCTACCATGACCGCTTCACCCCGGAAGGCCGATTCATAGTCGGCGATGGTCCGGCCGGGGCGATCGGCCTGTACCAGGGCCACTCCCTTGGGCTTTTTCATGACCCCGTCTAACATTCTCTGTTGAAGGTCGGCAATCCCCGGCAGATCGGTTATTTCCAGATCCTCCTGTTCCATCACCAGCGTTCCCGAGGAGAGGAGGCGGACGACATCGGCAGCCTGGGCAGAGGAAAACATATGCGATCCGCGGATCGAAAGATCGGATTTACCGCGGGCCACCACGATGCCGCAGGGCATCACGTCTTTCTCGTCATAGTCGCGGGCCACAAAGGTACTGAAGTGCATGGTGCTCTGATCAGTCCTCTCCACAACCAGGTCCGGATTCTGACGGGGTCCGAATATGGTCCATAGGGCCTTGCCGAGTGCTTGGGCGTGCTTCATGTATTCCGGCCCATATACGGGATTGGGCTCACCTTTTTCAGTCAGCGGATCGGGCATGTCTTCGGGTAGCACGAAACTATCACGGTCCAGGATGCGATCGGAAGGGATGCCCATTCGGACCACCTGGGCGATTCCTTTTTTTTCTTTGGCTTGTGAGGCGATGACCGCCACTTTGGCTGATCGGTTCAAGGCCGCCCGGATAAAGTGCCGGGCGTATTGGTCGGCCCCCCAGACCAGCACGCGCCGGCCCGGAAGCAAACCCGTTGCCTCTAAAATTCGCTCCGCCGAACCACGGCGAAAGAGGACCTGTTTCTGTCGCATCCAGACCCAGCGCGCATCCATGACGAAACGGCGGCCTTCATAAAAGAAGGTCTCCTTATATTCGCCTTTCAGCCCCTTACCGGTGGCGCCGAAGAAGGCTAATGTGCCTCTGGGGGCCAGGGCGGAGACAAGTAAAGGGAAATTTCCTCCTCCGGTATGTTCGAATACCTTATCCACCAGGCGGCCGTTATTGGCCTTCCGAATGGCCCGGCGAAACGGTTCGGTCTGGCGTTCCCATTTCGACCGGGAGAGTCTCTGTTCGATGACCCCGAACACCGCCGGGTCAAAAGCCCGACGGTCCACAAAGGCATCGGCCAGGCCGCGGGAAATTAAACTGTCGGCCAGCGCCGGATTGCTGCCTATGAGGATCACGCGGGCACCTAAAGCCTTGGCCAATTGGGCCCCGGCGAAACTGGTCCCCTTCCCGCCGCCCATAATCAGCACTGAATCGCCCGGTCGGACTCTCAGACGCTCATTAATGGCCCGATAGGCAGTCGCATAGGTCAGCAGCATGGCTGCCAGGCTTTCCGGGGAATGCTTTTGCAAGGCCTCCGGAATCGGTATGGCCCGTTCCTCATCGATAACGGCGAATTGGGCGTTAAATCCGTCATGGGTTTCATAGCCGCGAATGTTCCGGCCGGTCCAGGAGTCCAGGATAACCGCCTGGCCGACCTTGACCCGGGTGACTGCGGAACCGGCATCAACCACGATCCCCAGGGCATCACTGCCGGGGATATGGACGGTAGCCGAATCCCCTCTGCCGAAAACAGGGACCGGAAGTCCCAGGGCAGCGAAATTGGAATTATAATTGGGTCCCGAGGCCAGAATCTCTACCAGAACACGGCCGGCGTCGTTTTCCCTCAACCGCGGGGTTGGAACCGTTTCCATCCGGATCACCTTTTTGGGCTGGCCGTAATCGTTTCGGTGAATGGTCAAGGCCTGCATGCCCTCGGGTATCTTTGAGCCGAGAAGCGGGGGTTTGCCGAGAGGACAACACGTATCGGAATTTTTGGTAAGATTGGTCATAAGCCCTCCTTTGATAGTGGAGAGAGTATAAAACAGAGAAAATGGCGGATCAAGGAGAAAAAGAAAACGACCTGTATGTGCATCTCACACAGACAGGCATGAAGTGAAGATATTTAAGTGTGAAAGTCAGGATTTGACAATACAGGCATTGTCAAGTTTGATGGTGACTTCCTGAAGTCTTCAATTTTCCATTTTTGAAAAAAGACAAGAGTTCAATAGTAATTAATGAAAATTTAAGAGCATTTCCATTTCCACCTTATTTTGTAGCCCTCAATGCATATTTTTTTGTGCATCTGTGCACATGGAATTGTGCATAAGCCCTCTTGGGCCATTTCAAAAAAAAGTTTAACAGACTGATATAGTTATCGATTATCATTTAGTACGGATTTTGCAATTCATAAACTATGAAAACATTATCAGAAAATCAAAAAATGGGAAATGACGACTATATCTCCGGCGATGAGGGCAATGACTGGCTCTACTTAGCTCTTTGATGACGCAGGTGATGATATGCTCAGTGGCGGAGAATTAAGCGACAGCTGCAATAGAGGGACCGGGGTCGATTCAAACGACAGAACTTGCGAAATGATTACCAGCATTCCTTAGCTGGGATATATTATTAGTAGATAGATTGTTGATAATTAACCTTAAAAAATTAGCGAAGGAGGAAATGAAAAATGGAAAAAGCGACCTCAAAACCATTTGCGGTGCCACTGGATCTACTGAAGCAATTCAAGAGCGATGTTCGCACGATACCGAATAACCTTCCCCACAACGGATACATTGTATTCGACAAGGCAATGTTGTCACAGATTCTCCGTGAGGGCAGTGCGAAGGACAGACTCGAACTTGCCAAACAGATCGACAAACTTGGGGAGGCCGGGGGAGAGTTGACCATAATCGGCGTAAGATAGGCAGACGACATCACAGAATAGCTGGCGATTTGGCTGTCCGGAAAACAAACATCGCATGGAGACTGTCCAGGG
>Ga0209777_10005478_pt1 | contig 14590 bp, 16 predicted proteins | sample FrelakmetHBP12HB_FD_187147 | JGI IMG/M metagenome (GOLD analysis project Ga0209777, IMG submission 187147) | Freshwater lake sediment microbial communities from the University of Notre Dame, USA, for methane emissions studies -HBP12 HB (SPAdes)... | ecosystem: Environmental > Aquatic >...
AACGAAACCGTGGCTTTCCCAGCCTCATGGATGCAATCGGGGAATACGAAGCACAGAAAGACCAGGCTGTTGCGGACTACCTGGCGGTGAAGGTCCGGCGGGCTCCCCGAAGCGCTGAGATCGTGAAAGAGGAGTCCCGCAGACGGCGAGAGGCAGAGCGCGAATGCCGGCGGACAAGAGCGATCATAGAGTACTACGAGTACATTGCTCCCTTTCTCATAGAACTCAAAGAGGATGTGGAGCCGCCTGATGATAACCTCCTTTCCGACTACGATGACGCGGATCGTGCTGATGCTGTAACCAGCTTCCTTACGAAGGATGAATACCGGAAGCTGCCTGCAACAGAGCGAAACCAAATGGCGCTGGACCGGTTCTGGGCGCGGCCTAAATCCAAGTGGCTAATAGGCCGGTTGTACGAGCGTTACGTCGGCTACCTGTACGAACAAGCCGGCTACAGCGTGGAGTACTTTGGCATCTTCAAAGGCTACGAGGACTTGGGCCGCGACTTGATCTGCCGGAAGGGTAAGGATGTTGTGGTAGTCCAGTGCAAGAACTGGTCTCAGTTCCGTACGATCTACGAGAAGCATATCTTCCAGTTCTTTGGCACGGTGTTCCAGTACACGGATGCCAACCCCGGCTGCAACGTACGCGCCGCCTTCTACTGCTCAACTTCCCTCTCCGGGCTCGCGAAGCGGTTCGCAGCGGAGTTGGGCATCGAGATCAAGGAGAACTTCCCTTTTGACACAGCATATCCTTGCATCAAGTGCAACGTATCTTACGTTGACGGCGAAAAGATATACCACCTGCCCTTCGACCAGCAATACGATAAGGTCAAAATAGAGTTGCAGCGCGGCGAGTTCTACTGCCGGACAGTAAAGGAGGCCGAGACGCACGGCTTTAGGCGCGCCTACAGTTACCACGGCGCAGATGCCCGATAGTCCGGCACATCCATGTGCCGGACTTCCCCTCCCGCGCATCCATGCGCCACACAATCGCGCGAGCGACTGACCTGCCGTCCGACCTTATCATCATTTGGTGTTTCGGGACTTCAGTCCCGAAACTAGCTCAGGCCTCTGCGGAGTAACCATCTGATTGCGTGCAGACCACGACCAACCGCAAATGGAAGAACATCGACATCGGGGCCGCATATTACTAAGTCAGGGGCACGTTCACCGAATGGCTGCCCCTGCTGGGGAACGGTGAGGTCAGGGCTATCGTGTCCGAAGAGATCATGCGGGCCCTCAAAAAGTGTGATATTTCGGCATTGAAATGCCGAAATATCAAGAAAGCACCAACAAGGCCTCTGGTGGATGAATCCGCCGGGGGCTTTTTACGGCAATCATAGGGATTTCGTACGAGTGAATATCCCTCGTGGCCCGAGCGTGAAATGTAGTTCGTTAGGTCTCGCTGTTGAGAACCCAGCCTCCCCCGGCGTATAATGATGTGTGGGCGGCTCGATTCGAGCTGTGGGGATTGTGATGAGGTAAGGCATTGGAACGGATGCTGCTGGATGAAATAGGGCGCTGGACACTCGAACTGGCTGGGCTGCCTAATGTGACGAGGCTGGGCGCGGACGAAATCCGCAGCCGGGCGGAGGCTTTCGGCACGCCCACCGCGCTGGGCAACTATAACTTTGTCTCGACGATCAAGAGCCTGAGCACGGCGCTGACAGTCTACCTGGGCAGCGAGTTGGTGGAAAGCGACACTCCCACCCAGAGAAAGCGCGACATAGTCAAAGCCGCCCCGAAGACGCTCCGCGCGGTGCGCCGGTATATCACCCGTGCCCCGATGGTGCGATGCGAGTGCGCGATGGGCGAGTCCGATGAGTTCTCCCCGCGCTGCGCGTTCTATGTGTCCACGTATCGCAAGGAAAGCATCCGGCTGGCGCACATGGTCCTACGAACATTCCCACCCGTAAGACACCACGACGGGCCGGAACTGACCGTGGTGATGGTCCCCGAGTGGCCGGAAAAGGAGCGCCAGGTGCTGGTGTTCCCGGAGATCGGCGTCACATACGTACTCGGTACCGACTACTACGGCGAGGCCAAGAACGCCTTATTGAGAATGGCGATGTGGAGCGCGAAGCAGCGGGGGATGCTCGGCCTGCACGCTGGGACCAAGATCATCCGCGCGCGCGGGGCCGACGGCAGGCCGAGAAAACTGGGCATGATCCTGTTCGGAATCGCCGCCACTGGCAAGACCACCCACACCTGCCACGATCACGGTCTGGACGGCCCCGGAGAGGGCGTGGAAATCCTGCAAGGCGACGTGGTCTTCTGGCGCGGCGATGGCTCGGCTCTGGGCAGCAAGCGCGGTTTCCACGTCAAGACCGAGGCGCTCACGCCCGAAATCCAGCCGCTTCTTTATTCGGCCGCCCTGAAGCCCGACGCGGTGCTGGAGAACGTGACCGTGGACTACGAGGGCAACGTGTTTTTCGAGGACCGCACGCTCACGGCCAATAGCCATGCGATCATCCAGCGAGCCGATCTCGGGCGGTATGCCGGGGCCGGAATCGACCTGCCCGCGGCGGACCAGCTCGATGGGCTGATCATGGCGTTCATGGTCCGCAGCTACACGGTCGTGCCCATCGCAAGCAGGCTCACTGCCGAGCAGGCTGCGGTCGCGTTTATGCTCAGCGAATCCATAGACGCGGCCGGCAGCGATCAACAAACGCCGGGCACGCCATCGCGCGGGATCACCGCTAGCCCGCTCGTGATAGGCGAGGCATCCGAGGACTGCAATCGGTTCTATCAGTTTGTGAAGTTGCTCGGTGACAGGGTGGAGTGCTACATGCTGAACACGGGCGGCGTGGGCGAGCTTGTGGAGCACGGCCTGGACGGCGCGCGGCGGGTGGTCCGCAAAGTCACCCGCGTGCAAATCCCCGAGATGGCGACCATCATCCGCGGGATCGCCCGGGGCAGCATCCGCTGGCGAGAAGACCCCAACTGGATGGTCGATACCCCCGAATGGGTCGACGGCCTGGACATAACCCAGTTCGACCTTTCCCGCCATTACGATCAGGAGAAAATGGATGCGTCCATCGCCGCGATCAGGCTCGAACGGGCTGAATACGCGGAGCAGATCAGGGGACTGGACGAGGAGATCGCGAAGGCGGCGGGATTCTGATATTCGAATCCGCATTGGGCGCGACATGTGAGGTATAATACGGGAGGAGCACGGTGTCTGGGTGGGACAAACTCATTGACAAGATAGCGCGCGGTGGAGCCGACGCCAACATAGCATTTGGCGAACTGTGTGGTCTTCTGCGCGCGATGGGATTCCACGAACGGATTCGCGGCGACCATCACATATTCTCCAGAGCGGATGTCGAGGAAATCGTTAATCTGCAGCCGAGAGGCAATCTCGCAAAACCTTACCAGGTCAAGCAAGTCCGAGAGCTGATTCTTCGATACGGATTGAGGGGATTCCATGTCTAGATACGAGATCATAATCTACTGGAGCGATGAAGACAAGGCGTATATCGCCGAAGTTCCCGAATTGCCCGGTTGCATGGCCGATGGGGCATCCTATCAGGAGGCTCTGGCAAATGCCGAGGTGATAATCCGGGAGTGGGTGGAAACGGCCCAGGAACTCGGTCGCCCAATCCCCGTGCCCAGGGGACGGCTGAAGTACGCCTAACCCAGGCCAGGCGCCACGCTTGGCGTGCGTCCAAACGCCTGACCTGCCGGCCTACGTAAGACTCTGCCCCTGCCCAACAACTGTCATGCGGCGCCTGTCCGGCATCGACTTGCTACTCGACCTGGGCAACGCTGAGCATCAGGTCGGTCATCGACTGGTATTGCTGGTCGGGCATGTCCTGCAGCACCTCGATGAGTTCATCGGGAGCGTTGTTGTCGACGGCATAGTCGATAAGGTCCTGCTTGCTCGCTGGAAAGTCGATCCCTTTCAGGTAATGAGCGATATTGGACGGCGAATGACCTCCCATTCCTCTTTGCACGCTGGTTCACCTCCGATGCGTATGTCAAGGCTCGATTTCGCATCATCTATACCTATATGCGGAGGAATTTACGCCGGGCAGGCGGCCCATACGTGGCTGCGGGAACTCCTGGCGGAGCGGACTCGATAGGTCAGCTTGACGAGGCGTTCCCGCAGCAGATCGCGCTTGAGCGGGGGGAGGCGGGCTGAGCCTCCCCGCCCTCGCTTGAGTTACTTCGCGGGTGAGACGCCCATTTTCTTGAACTGGGCGACTATCTGGTCTTTGGTGTAGTAGCCTTCATGGCGCAGCGCCAGCTTGCCGTCCGAATCGTAGAAGAGCTGCACCGGAATGGCCGTGATGTTGTAGGTCCTGACGGCATCCTTGTTCTGGTCTATGTTGATCCGCTGGAACAAGACCTTGCCCTTGTATTCCTTCTCGAGTTGATCGAGAATCGGCTTCATCTTCTGGCACGGCGGGCACCAATCGGCGTAAAGCTCGATCATCTTGGGCATCTGTACCGCCGGGCCGGCGCCGTGCTTGCCGGCAATCGGTACTTGGTCTACGTCCGCGCTCCGCGACGTCCGCACAAAGGACGCATACAGCGCCGACACCACCAGCACCGCCAGAACGATAGCTATCGCTGCGGCCGTCGACAAACCTCTGTTGTTCATTGGGTCACCTCCTTGTCCATTCGGGAGTTTACCCATAAAGATGTGTTTGTTACGCGCTCAGGGCTGTCCGAGTATGGCATTGAAAAGATATCCCACGATCAGTATGCCGACGGCGACGATGCCGACGAAAGCCCCGATCAGGCGCGGCTTGAGGACTTTGCGCAGGATCACCATTTCGGGGAGCGAAAGCGCGATCACGGCCATCATGAATGCAAGCGCTGTTCCCAGCGACACGCCCTTTTCCAGCAGCGCCAGTACAATGGGCATGATGCCGGCCGGGTTGGAGTACATCGGTACCCCGATTAGGACCGCGGCCGGCACGCTCCACCAGGCGTTCCCGCCCACAAATCGCGCCATCAGGCCATCCGGCACGTATCCGTGTATTGCCGAGCCCGCCGCAATCCCGACAACCAAATAGGGCCAGACCTTGCCGACGATCTCGATCACCGCGGCCCGGCCGGCCTCGATTCGGTCCGCCCAGGTCATGGCTTCCTGCTCGACGCAGCACTGCGCGGCCTGCATTTCGTAAACCCAGCTCTCGACGTGCTTTTCCATCCTCAGCTTGCCGATAACCCAACCTGCGACAATGGCTATGCTGAGTCCGGTGACCAGATAGAGCGCCGCGACCATGGGACCGAACAGCCCGAAGAGCATTACGAGCGCGACTTCGTTGACCATCGGGGCGGCGATCAAAAACGAAAGCGTGACCCCCAGCGGCACCCCTGCCTGCACGAAGCCGATAAAGAGCGGCACCGCGGAGCAGGAACAAAACGGAGTCGGCACTCCGAGCAGAGCCGCCAGGACGTTGCCCGTCGCGAGCCTCCTCCCGGCCAGCATCCGCCGGGTCTTTTCGGCGGAGAAAAATGTCCTGACAATGCCGACCGCGAACACGATCCCCACTAGCAGCATCAGCACTTTCGGGGTCTCGTAAATGAAGAACTGAATGGACGCGCCGAGGCGAGTGTGCAGGCTCAGCTTGAACAGCCCGACCGTCAGCCATATCGACGCAGGTTCGAGCAGCGCGTACACTAGCGCCCAGACGAGCAGGGCAATGGTCAGCATCAATGGCGAGAGTCCGCCGCTTTTCTTCTGCATGGCTTATGCCGCCTCCGGCTTGAAGCATCGTCTCTGGAAATACAGGGCTACGTTGACCAGGCTGATGAGCGCGGGCACCTCGACAAGAGGTCCGATAACCGCCGCGAATGCCTGGCCCGAGTTGATCCCGAACACAGCCACCGCAACCGCGATGGCGAGTTCGAAGTTGTTGCTTGCCGCCGTGAACGAAAGCGTGGCGGTCTTGGAGTAGTCAGCGCCGATCTTCCTGCCCAGATAGAAGCTCACGAGGAACATCACCACGAAGTAGATCAGCAATGGGATCGCGATTCGCACGACATCCAGCGGCAGGCGCACGATGTAATTGCCCTTGAGCGAGAACATCACGAGAATAGTAAACAGCAATGCCACCAGGGTAATTGGACTGATCGCGGGTATGAAGCGCTTCTCGTACCACTCCCGGCCGACGGTCTTAAGTCCGATGATCCTGCTTGCGATCCCGGCGATGAACGGTATGCCCAGATAGATAAACACGCTTTTCGCGATCTCGCCGATGGTCACGTGGACCGCGCTGCCTTTCAGCCCGAACAGCGGCGGCAATACAGTGATGAACACGTAGGCATAGACCGAGAAGAACAACACCTGGAATATCGAGTTGAACGCCACCAGCCCGGCCGCATACTCGGTATCTCCCTGCGCAAGCTCGTTCCAGACGATCACCATCGCGATACAGCGGGCAAGGCCGATCATAATGAGACCAACCATGAAGTCCGGCTTGTCTCGCAGGAAGATTATCGCGAGCGCGAACATGAGTATCGGGCCGACGACCCAGTTCTGAATGAGCGACAAGGTGAGCACCCGCCAGTCGCGGAACACCTCGCCGAGTTCCTCATACTTGACCTTGGCAAGCGGCGGGTACATCATCAGGATTAGGCCGATAGCAATAGGCACGTTCGTTGTGCCCACGGCGAATCGGTTCCAAAAACCCGCGACTCCCGGCAGTACGTAGCCGGCTCCGACACCGATTGCCATTGCAGAGAATATCCACAGCGTCAGGTATTTGTCCAAGAATGACAGTCTCTTGGCGGCTCTATCCATAGCAGTCCCCTAATCCGCCGAAAGCTCTTCCACGAGCTTCTCGACTCTGGCCTTGATCTGGTCCCGGCCGGAGTTGTGATTACAGACGAAAATGACTTCTTTCAACGAGATACTCCTAAAATGTAATGTAGACCAGGTAGGCTCCAGCCATCAAGACCAGGACTCCGCACACGCGCCGCAAGATCACTGCGCCCTTTGATTTCTCATTCCAGTTCAGATACTGCTGAACAGCTTCGGCGGATGCGCCGGCAAATGCAATGACCAGGCAGTGGCCGATTCCATAGAGCGCCACTAGCGAGACCCCGTAGATCAGATGCGATTCCGCGGCGGCTCGTCGGCTTGCCTCCAGCACTGGTATCATGAAGCCGAACGTACACGGCCCGAGCGCAATTCCAAACACAAGCCCGAGGATGAATGCCGCGAGCGCTCCGCGCCGCCTTATTCCGACGTTTCCCGGACCCGAGAATGGCGTGGGTATGACGCCCACGAGGTTGAGTCCAACCAGCAAGAAGACTCCCGCAACCACGTAGTTGCCCCATACGCCCACATCGCCCCACATCTTGCCCATCGCTCCGGTGATGACCCCCAGGATGGCGATCGTGACTAGAATACCGAGGGCGAAGAGTGAGGATATGCCGAATGCCCTTGCTCGCGTCATCTTGCCCTGTCCGCTGATAAACCCTACTATGAGAGGAATGCTTGACAGATGGCATGGGCTGACGGCGACGCTCAGCATCCCCCAGACCAATGAAGCTGATAGGGCAACCCAGGCCGAGCCCGCCACTGCCTGGTAAACCCACTCGAATATGTGCTCTAACAAATGGCTTTGCTCCTGTTCTGTGGGAAGATCACCCTACTTGGCGAGATCGATCCCCAGCTCTTTGAACTTCTTTACAATGTCTGCCTTGGGATAGTAACCCTCGTGCCGGTAGAGTTCCTTGCCTTTGGCATCATAGAATATCTGCAGAGGAATCAACTTGATGTTGTACTTCGCAACAGCAGCGGCGTCTTTTTTCACGTCAATGAAGTCCACCTGGAGCTTACCTTTGTAATCCTTCCTGAGTTCATCGAGTACCTTGGCCATCATCTTGCACGGCACGCACGTGGTGGCGCCCAGGTCGAGCAGGCGAGGCAGGGGTTTTGGTCGCGATTCCGTTCTCTTGGCCAATGCTTTGGCTGCCGTTGTTGCCTTTGCTTTTGTGTTTGGCTTTGCGGCAGCAGCTTTCTTTGCCACGACAGGTTTCGGGCAGACGGCGCCCGTTTTCAAGTTGGCGGCAACGCTGCATGTCACCGCCAGGGCAATCACGACTGATGCAATTCCGATAACATTTCGCTTCATAGTTCTTCTCCTTACTATGCGATCATCTTCTGGATTTCCTCGACACTCGGCACTTTCCCGGCAACCTTGACTTCGCCGTTGACAACCAGCGCCGGGGTGATCATGACTCCGTAGGACATGATCTTCTGGAGGTCGCTCACTTTCTCGATCTCGTACTCGATGCCGAGCGCGTCGGCGGCTTCTTTGGTCAGTTGGGTCAGCTTATCGCACTTCGCGCAGCCCATGCCCAGTATTTGCAGTTTTCTCATAGATCGTATTCCTCCGGTGACTGATCCACCAGCGCGAGATGCTCTTCGGCGGACGTTCGCAGGACGGATTCCACGCAGTTGAAGAAGCTCATCACGCAGGGGCAGCGCAGGCTATAATACATCTGCAGCCCGCGCTTGGCCACCTGCACAATCCCCGCCGATTTTAGAACGGCGAGGTGCTTGGAGATAGTGGAAATATCCGCGCCGACCATTTCGGTGAGTTCGCAGACGCAGCGTTCGCCGTGCGACAGCTCGTCCACGATGAAGAGTCGCGTGGGGTGGGCCATCGCCTTGATTATGCGCGCTCGCGCCTCGAATCTGGCCTGAGTCCGTGAATCCATCCGTCACCTCGTTTTGCTATTTGGCATTATAGCCAAGTAGTTGGGAGGTGTCAAGGGGGAAATTGTGCGTTTCGGGAAAGGGGTTTCCCGAAACAACGAACAACCGGTTGAGCGGCTTGTGGACTATTCCCGGCGGGTGTTTAGCGCGATTACCGCCAGGGCGGCGGCCGCGATCAGGAGTTGGCTGAGGCGTTCGTCGGATTCGGGGGCGTGATATTTGCCGTCGAATATGTGCGTGGGGAACGCCCTTTGTTCTTCAGTGAGGATACCGACCATCCCCAGGCCGTGTTCAATGTCCGGGCAGAGTCCGCCCATTGCCCCCACGAACTCCGGCGAGATCACTCCCCGCCAGCCGGCAATTCCCGCCAGCGCGCCGGCGGCGAGGGGGATCTCTAATGCCGGACCGAAGTCTTTGTGGGGGATTGCGTCGAGGACTACGTGTGAAGCCAAGCCCGCCGCGAATGCACCCGCCCTGTTCTTGAAAAACGAGCCGACGCACGCGCCGACTATGGTATGAACAATCCCGGTCAAAGCTAGCCCCCGACTCCGCAGAGCTGCCTGTAGATATCCGTAACTCTCCTCACGTAAGCCTGGGTTTCTCGATACGGGGGTATGCCGCCGTGCTTTTTCACCGCGCCCGGGCCGGCGTTGTAGGCGGCCAAGGCGAGACCGAGGTCATACCACGTGAGGTCATTCCAGTTGCTCTTACCGGCCACACGGTCCAGCATGCTGCGAATATAGCGGGCGGAGCCGTAGATGTTCTGCACGGGGTCATAGGCATTATCCACGCCCAGGCCGGCCGCGGTCGACGGCATAAGCTGCCCGAGGCCCTGCGCGCCCGTGCGGGAAGTGGCCTGGAGCCTGAAGTGCGATTCGGCAAGGATGACCGCGCACACAAGCCGCGGGTCCAGCTTATACTTTGCGCTGAAACCCAGGACGCTGCGGGCGATGGTATCGGCCTGAGCATCTGTAAGCTTGTGGTTGAAGCTCTTGATAGCGTTCTTGTAGATTCGGGTAATCTCTTCGATCGACAGGCTGCCTGCGGCTGCCTGCGGCTGGGTTCGCTTCGAAGTCGCCTCGCGGACGGTGCGGGAGCGCGAAGCGTAGTCTCTAATCTCCCGCTGTCTGGCCGCCGCGGCCTCGGCGTCTTTGCGCCAGGCCTCTTCGAGCCGGCGCAGGTCTGTGTCGTAAGTGTAAGCCACAAGCCGGAGGTCCGAAAGAGAGTACTTGGCTCCCTCACCCACACTGACGAGGCACGCGAGTTCGACTCCGGGGTTGTCGCTGGGAACCACGTCGGAGTCTATGACGAAGGAACCATCGGAGGTGCTGATAATGATGCTCGAGCATCGATCGCTCGCCGAGATGCCGACAACCTTGCCCCTGATCTCGATGACTTTACCGACGAAATCGGCGGCGTTGTCCTTGGCTCTCGATATGGACACGCAAGCCTGGTCCTTGGCGCGCAGCGCCACATACTCCTTGACGTCAAGGGGCCCCGCCGCGACGGTCGAAACCGCGGTTGCCAAGACCAATATTGTGATTGCGAACAGGCGGAGTCTCAAGGCATCCCTCCATCGTGGGCCGCGGACGGGCTAAACGCACATGTATCCAAGACCAAGTATACCACAAAACCAAGCGGGTCTGGTGTCAGTTCAGTCTTCCGGGAACAGTTCTTCGTGCGACCGCGAAAGCGGGGACAGTCCACCCCGCTGACGCTCTGGGACAGTCCCTGTTTTCGCTGGTGCAGTTGCAATTCCCGCAAAACTGAACCCTCTCGCGGGTCTGATGTTTGGACGTCGGGGATGGCCGGCAAGTTCCAGTTATCGGGTTCTACGCGGCTTCATTGGGCTTGGTGCGCTGGGCGAGGACCTTGATGAAGACATCGACGAGATCGGGATCGAACTGGGTACCGGCGCCCACGCGCAGTTCTTGGAGCGCGGCTTCGGGGCTCATTGCGTCCCTGTATGGCCGGGACGCGGTCATCGCGTCATACGCGTCAGCTATGGCTATGATCCTCGCAAGCACGGGGATATTCTTGCCGGCGAGCCCGCTGGGGTAGCCCTTCCCGTCATAGCGCTCGTGATGGTACTTGACGCCGGGGATAATGGCCTCCATCTGCTGAAAACGCTTGATAATGCGCGAGCCGAGCTTGGGATGGTCTTCTATGATCTTCCGCTCGTCCTCACGCAGTGGTTCGCGTTTCCCAAGAATCTCTTCGGGCGTTCCTATCCGCCCGAGGTCGTGTAGCATGGCGGCTGTGCGCAGGTTCGCGAGCTCCTCGGCTGAAAACCCGAGTTCCTCACCCAGAGACAGTGAGAGATTCGTGACCGCGATTGAGTGACCCTTTGAATGGCTTTCCTTGGCATCGGCCGCTGCCGCCAGGGCTTCGATCGCGTCGCTATCCTCATCGTCGAGAAGCGGCCTTATGTGATTGCTGGTCACCCAATAGGATTTGTTGTGTTCTGGTTGGAAGAGACAGACCCGGTTCTTGCCAAGCTGCTTGGCTGCGTAAAGAGCGGCATCAGCGGCCAGAACCAGCGCGTGATGTGAAGCGGCGTGATCGGGATAGCAGGCAACGCCCGCGCTGACGGTGGTCGTCTTTGCTTTTCCGAACAGGGCCGCGCTTTGTTTCTGGGTGGCCACGCGGATTCGATCGGCAACGGCAACGGCCCCGTCGCTGCCGGTCTCGGGCAGCACCACAACGAATTCTTCCCCGCCGTATCTAGCCAGCACGTCGATGCCCCGGATGTTGGACTGGCAAATGCCCACGAACCATTTGAGAAGCCTATCGCCTTCCTGGTGTCCCCAAGTATCGTTGAATGTCTTGAAGTTGTCGATGTCAAACATCAGCAGAGAAAACGTTCTGCCGTAGCGCGAGGCCCGCATCAGTTCATCGACGAGTCTTTCCTGGAAATACCTATGGTTGTATACTTCGGTCAGGCCATCGATGTTCGCCCTGGCCTCGGCCATTCGGCGATGGTGGACTTCATTTTCGAACAAGCGTCCGATGATTCCCGCGAGGGAAACGCAGACAGCCTGCCATATAAAGAATGAGATGACGTGGCTTTGAAACGAGTCGGACATGTTCCTCTGCAAATCGAGGTACAACTGGCGATTGCCCCAGTCCGCTGACTCCAACCCATACACCCATATACACAGCATATACGAGGTAATCGCAAAAACGAACCCGCCAAGGTAGAACGCCAGGCGGTATGGCAAGCCAATGTGGCGTCTGGAATGACTCATTTAGATGTCTCCGGCCGCTGAGATCCGATATCATTTACATTATCGGGCGATGGAATCCGCCTCTGGAGGAGAATGCTTCGCCCCTACGGCCGCACTTCACCTTGACCGGGGTTGAGACGATGTGCGACAATGAGCCGTGTGATCATAAGATTCAACTGGAGAGTCAGCCCAACCATGAGCGAACCACGAGACGAAATGTTGGCATCGACCGACTTCATTCGCGAGGCCATTAGAGAGGACCTGCGAAACGGCAGGTTCGACCGCGTGCACACGCGCTTTCCTCCCGAACCGAACGCTTATCTGCACATAGGTCACGCCAAGGCGCTTTGGGTCAACTACGGCATCGCCCGGGACTTCGGCGGCCTGTTTAATCTACGATTCGATGACACCAACCCAACGAAAGAGGAGCAGGAGTTCGTCGATGCGATCATCGAGGACGTGCGCTGGCTCGGGGTCGATTGGGATGACAGGCTGTTCTTCGGCTCGGACTATTTTGAGCAGCAATATGAATGGGCAATCGATCTGATCAAGAAGGGTAAGGCTTATGTGTGCGATCTGACGCCCGAGGAAATGATCGAAATGCGGGGAACGCCCACCCAGCCGGGCATCGATAGTCCTTACAGAAGCCGAAGCGTGACCGAGAACCTGGATCTGTTCGGGAGAATGCGGGCGGGCGAATTTGCCGATGGCAGCCGCACGCTGCGCGCCAGGATCGATATGGCCTCTCCGAACGTGTATCTTCGAGACCCGGTGATGTATCGCATAAGGCACACCCAGCACCATCGGCAGGGAGCCAAGTGGTGCATTTACCCTATGTATGACTGGGCGCACGGCCTGCAGGATTCGATTGAGGGGATCACACATTCGCTGTGTTCGATAGAGTATGTCAATCACCGCCCGTTGTATGACTGGTTCCTCGATCAATTGGGCATCTACCATCCCCGGCAGATCGAGTTCGCGCGGCTGAACCTCACGCACACGGTCATGAGCAAGCGCCGGTTCATAGAACTGGTCAGCGGGGGCTATGTCAGCGGCTACGATGACCCCCGGCTGCCGACGCTGGCCGGCCTGCGCAGGCGCGGCTACACACCCGAGGCCATTCGTGAATTCTGCAGAAGAATCGGTGTGGCGACCTATTATAACGTGGTGGAAGTCGCCGTGCTGGAAGACTGCGTGCGCGATGACCTCAACAGGCGCTCGCGGCGCGTGATGGCGGTGATGAACCCGCTTAAGGTGGTCATTACCAATTACCCCGAGGTACAAACAGAGGAACTGGATGCGATCAACAACCCCGAGGACCCCGAAGCAGGGACGCGAAAGGTTCCATTTGGCCGCGAACTGTATATCGAGCGCGATGACTTCCGCGAGGACCCGCCGCCGAAGTTCTTCCGGTTGGCCCCCGGCAGGGAAGTGCGGCTGCGCTACGCGTATTTTGTCACGTGCACGGACGTCGTGAAGGACGAAAACGGCGAGATAGTCGAATTGCGCTGCACCTACGACCCGGCAACGCGGGGAGGTGACGCGCCCGACGGCAGAAGGGTCAAGGCGACAATGCACTGGGTATCGGCCCGGCATGCAATCTCGGCCGAAGCTCGGCTCTATGACCATCTGTTTGCCAAGGCGAACCCGGACGATGTTGAAGTGGGCAAGGATTTCACATCCAATCTGAACCCTAATTCACTGGAGGTGATCACCTGCCAGATCGAGCCGAGCGTCGTGGGCGCCCAACCTGGGACGCGCTATCAGTTCGAGCGGCAGGGCTATTTCTGCGTCGATCCCGATTCAACCCCGAAGAAGCTGGTCTTCAACCGGACGGTTACTCTGCGTGACACGTGGGCAAGAATCGAGAAGGCGATGAAGGGATAGTTGAAAGTCGAAAGTGGAAAGTTGAAAGCGCGGGAAGGGACCGTGGGATACCGGCCCGATGGTGTTGACATAGTGGGCGTGGAATGATATCGTAGTGATGACGCTGCCGACTAGCTCAATTGGCAGAGCGCCTGACTCTGGATCAGGAGGTTCGGGGTTCGACCCCCTGGTCGGCAGCCAAGAATTTATGTAAGGTGAAGGCGGAGTAGTTCGAAAGGACGCTCCGCCTTTTTCCATCTGGTACGAGAAGAATGTTTAACAAGCTCATGATCTGGGCATAGTAGAGCAATACACGGGACGTTTAACCCGCAAAGGAGACACAAGATCATGAAACGTCAAAGACTTCTCACTAAGAGCCTCGTCCTGATGGCCCTGCTTGTCGCAGTGGCGGCATTCTACTTGATACCGATGCTCGCGACAGCGGCCGGATCGAAAGCCAAGGAAGCCGTCTACAACGAGGCGGTACTGCACGTAACGATTGCTCTGACCAACAGAGGCATTGTCGCAACGCCCGCCACTCTAAAGCCGGGCAACCACCTGCTAACCGTCACGAACAAGACCTCGGAGGCGCGTGGCATCGAGATGATCGGAATCGACACCCAAAGCTCGCCGACGGTACGGTATAGCAAGATACTGCAGCCTGGGAAAAGCGAACAGTTCAGATGGTACTTCGCGCACGGCAAGACTGTTTACGTCAGGGATGTGATGAGCTGGACCCACGTCAAGACAGGCTATACCACTGTGACGTTCGGCAATATGCGCAAGGCCATTGACGTCAGATAACAGCCTCA
>Ga0209777_10005479_pt1 | contig 14590 bp, 19 predicted proteins | sample FrelakmetHBP12HB_FD_187147 | JGI IMG/M metagenome (GOLD analysis project Ga0209777, IMG submission 187147) | Freshwater lake sediment microbial communities from the University of Notre Dame, USA, for methane emissions studies -HBP12 HB (SPAdes)... | ecosystem: Environmental > Aquatic >...
GGGGCTGCATGCCCGCAACATCGCCATACAGGCAGGCGCAAAGGGCGACGAAATAAGCGAATTGGCAAAAAGGCTTTCTGAAGAGGGAAAGTACGACTCCGGGTCCGCAAAGGCGCTTTTGGGCCGGATTAGGACAAAGAATAAAAAGGCTTCATGATAATCGTAACTTGTGTGATTATATGCCTGGACTGAAAATATCCCATAGCCTACTTCCTTTGAGGCTTTCTACAAAGGGGCCTGACAACACGGCCGATCTGACAATAACGGTGCACAACACGGCCGATGAGGAGAAGCTCGTTTCCGTTGACGTCAACATCCTTTCAAAGGGGCTGATTGGCTTTGACAGGACCATGGTGCACAAGCGGGCGACAAAGAACGTCGGAGCAGTGGCCCCGCAAGGCGAGCAATCCTTTGTCGTCAGGATTTACGGCACGGCGCAGACCGAGGCAGGCGCCTATACGATGCAGATAATAGCGTTTGACCACTACCTTGATTTTGACAAGGTGCTAGACAAGACATCCAAAACGTTCGACATAAGGGTAGTATGAGATATTCCTTATCTCAATGTGCCTCCTCACGCCAAAGGTGACGTAGGAGAGTATCCTTATCATCAGGCAGTTTGTCTCCTTTTCCAGCCTTGCGCTTATTCTGTTGGCTTCCTTCCTGAATGATGCAGCTATGGACGCGACATACCTCAATATGCTTTTTCTCGTCCCTGACGAGATGGCGGCAACGCCCCTTCTTATGCCGTAGTATGCGCTGATTGCGGCTGATGCCGCCCTTGCCTTTGCCATTGCAGGGGCTTTGTGTGCCGCCTTCGCCCTTGCCTTGCCCAAGAACGCCGCCTTCATCGCAGACGCGTCAAGGTGCCTTATCACGCTTAGGCCCATGACCAGCGCCGGGCTTGCATAAAGCGCCCTTGTTGAAAGCTTGATGAGCGATACGTTGGCAGACATGGCTTTTGCCTTGGAATTCAGCATCGCATTTATGGCATTGCCCACTTTACTTGAAAAATAACCCATAGGCAATGACCTGGCGTAGCCAAGATTGCCGCCTGCTCCAGAAGAACCCCCTTTTTTAGGCGGCCTTGCGTTCCCGAATGCCGTTCCGCCATTTGCAAAGCGCGCCAGGAGCCTTGATTCCCTTGCTTCTATCCCGGAAAATCCCATGGATGCCGCCGGGCCCAGCGCGGCGAACTGCAGCATGACTGCGCCGCTTACCCCAACCTTCTTTGGGTCGATCCTTTCCCTCCTGTATTTCCTTGCCCTTATCCTCCAGAACTTCCTTTTCGTTATGCCTATCCAGACCCGTTTCCACTCCCTGTCGCTCTGCTTGGAGTTGTTTATCGCTCCGTAGAAAAGCATCCCGTCCTGCATTATGTACGAGACAACTACGTTCGTCATGTTGCTGTCCTTGCAGTGCAGGCCAAAACTGAGAAAGAAAGGGACGTTTATCTCCCTTATGACATGGAACCCGGACCTTGTCTCCTGGAATATGTTTTCCATCTCCTGCTGCTGCCGTCCTATCATGAAGCTCTTGATGTTGTATTTTCCGACAACGCCGTCCCTGTAAACTCCTTTATCATATCCAGTCTTCCTCTTGTATGCGTCTATGTTGTCGTCGTATTGCCTGCTTGCGTACGTCAGCACGCCGTTGGCGTCGGTCGTGAATTCCAGTATGGGTATCTCTTCCGGCCTTGCGCCGGCCTTCATGAGCTCCGTTATGTCGTATTCAACCTTTATCCTCTTTACGTTTCCGTTGTCTATGAACGTTGCCTCAATCCTCTTCAGCGTCCTGCCGTTTTCAGATACGAATTTTTCATCATCGCTTATTATGCCGTATTGCCTGTCGCTCTTGCCTATCGTTTCGGTATGTATCGTTTTTCTTGTCAGCCTTTGTCCGGCAGCGACAGATGAGATGGGCACAAGGAAGCTTTTCGGGTTGACGATTTCCTTGTACATGCCGACATAATTGTCTATGGTGTAGGACGCCAGCCTGTCCATCCTGTTCTGCATTGCAGTCTGGCGTATCTGGTAGGAAACAGGCGATTTAGGGCTTCCGCTCCTGTTTTCAATTATCTTTGTTACCACGATTCAACGGTTGCCCCGTTTGATTTTTAAATGATGTTACGCCTTCTTCGCCTTCTGACGAAGCCCCTTTTCTTCGCTAAGAAAAAAGGGTCGCCAGGGAGGGGATTTGAACCCCTGAGCCCTTGCGGGCACCAGATCTCAAGTCTGGCGCATTACCGGATTCTGCCACCCTGGCGTGTTTGGTTATTGTTCCGGGAACGTTTTAAAAATCAGCACTCTTTTTTGCCCTGCAGAAAAAGGAAAGGGATAAAACCGTTAGCCCGGATATATGCGCAATGCCAAATCCCGATAACAGGATAGTCTGGCTGGATTTCGCCAGGGTTGTCGCCATACTCATCATAATAGGCTTCCATGTCGCCTATGAGTTCACGCTTGACCCAGGGCTGAGGCCTTACGGGTTCATCGGCGCCTCGCTGTTCTTCATTATAAGCGGCTTCGCGCTTGCCAACCGCTATCCGGGCCTTGTCTCATTTGACGTAAAATGGCTGCTGAGGCGCTGGCTGAAAATATCCTCGCTTTATTATCCTGCTTTGCTGCTTGTGGCGCTTCTTTTCGGCACACAGGTGTATTCCGGGGCAATCGGCGACATCCTGCTGCATTTCTCGTTCATGAACTGGATTGACAGCGCCGTGCAATACACGCTCATCAGCCCTTCGTGGTTCGTTGTCCCGCTGATAGGGCTGTATGTCCTTTATCCTTACCTGAATCTGCTGACAAAGACATTCCGCCCTTTCCTGCTGCTTGCAGTAGCCGTTTCGCTCGCAATACGCTTGATGGACGGTTCGCTAACGTCGTTTTCTCCGCTGTTCTTCATGGCGGAATTCTGCTTCGGCATAGCGCTGGCGCACGGCAGGAGGGACGTTTGGCTTTTGCCGCCATTGCTGCTTTCAATCGCCTATCCCATTATGGCAGTGCCGTTTGCGCTGTTTTTCCTTTTCTCGCTCATCCCGGACTTCGGCTCCAAGGCCGTACGCAGCGCATTTTCCATTGCAGGCAAATCCACGTTCGCGCTGTTCCTGTTCCACGAGTCGGTGATGAAAACGGCCCTTGGCAAATGGAGCGTGTTAGGCATGGACACCATTACCGGCTTAGTGGTCCTGCTGGCAGGCATCGCGGCCGTGGTGCTGTTTTCCAACTACGCTCAAACGCTTCTTCCGGGGCAGGAATCAAAGAAGGCGGCATAGGAAACCGCATAACGGAAACTTTTTATTACTATACAGGAGAGTCTTGTTCATGATGCTCAAAACAAATGAAATAGCCAAGATGGACGGAAAGGAAGCCACCGTCAGGGGCTGGGTGTACAGGCAGAGGATACTTGGCGACAACGTATTCATAGTCGTAAGGGACGCATGGGGCATTGTCCAGTGCGTCATAAAAAAGGGCGCAGTGGACGAAAAGATGTACAACGAGGCAGCAAACCTCTACATAGAAAGCTCGGTCATCATAACAGGGGCGGTCAAGAAGGACGAAAGGGCCCCTGGAGGCGCGGAAATCAAGGCCTCCAAGCTTGAAACAGTCAGCAGGGGCGAGTTCTACCCGATACAGAAGGACCTGAGCGAGGAGTACCTGCTTAATGTCAGGCATTTATGGCTCAGGAGCAGGAAGATGGTTGCCATAATGCAGGCAAGGCACCACATAATGAATTATCTGAGGGAATGGCTCAACTCAAAGGACTTCTTTGAGATAACGCCGCCCATACTCACAAAGGCTGGCGCAGAAGGCGGGGCAGAGATGTTCGAGCTTGAGTATTTCGGGGACACGGCGTCATTGACACAGTCAAGCCAGCTTTACGGAGAAGCCATGATATTCGGCCTTGAAAGGGTTTACACGTTCGCGCCCAGCTTCAGGGCGGAAAAAAGCAGGACAAAGAGGCACCTTACCGAATTCTGGCACCTTGAGCCGGAGATGGCATGGACAAACCAGGCGCAGAACGAGGAGATTCAGGAGCAGATGATATCCTACGTTGCGCAGAAGATGGCAGAGAGCCACAAGGGCCTTCTGGAAGCTGCGGGGCAAAATCCGGAAACAATGAAAAACGTCAAGCCGCCATTCCACAGGATAATGTATGACGACGCGGTTGACAAGATAAACGAGCTTGGCGGCAAGATGGAGCATGGCCAGGACCCAGGCGCGGACGAGGAGGCGCTTTTGCTTACGGTCTACGACAAGCCGGTCTTTGTCAAGAACTACCCAACAGAGATAAAGGCGTTCTACATGAAGGAAGACCCTGACAGGCCCGGAACCGTGCTGAACGCAGATTTGCTTGCGCCAACGGTGGGAGAAATCATAGGCGGCAGCGAGAGGGAATGGGATTACGACAAACTGATTGCCAGGATGAAGGCGCAGAACATGCCGCTGAAGACCTATGAGTGGTATTCAGACCTGAGGAAATACGGCAGCGTGCCGCATTCGGGCTTCGGGCTGGGCATTGAGCGGTTTGTCAAGTACATACTCAAGCTCGACCACATCAGGGACGCCATACCGTTCCCAAGGACGATAAACCGGCTTGAGCCCTGAAGCCCCTTTTCTTTGCAAAAAGGTCCGTGGGTTCAAAAGAAAGCATTTTTGGCTCTGGCTGAGCCATTCATTATCATTTATTTTGATTCTTCTTGTCCGCCGGCTTACTCCTTCATCCGTGATGCCGACTTTAGTTTTGGATTAAAGGCTGCATAGGCGTCTATCTTTTCGCCGATGTATTTTGGCAGGTTGTCCACATGGGCCTTTATGCTGTCCTGGGGCATTGCCATGCCATTGCCTATCTTCCTTCCAGCCTTGTCGTAGAAATCGAATCCAACCTCACCCTTCGGGTTAAGGGTCTCCTTTATCAGGACGTCTTTCCTGTAGTTCGATTGGAGGTACTTGTTGCCTATGTCCGCAAGGCTCTTCGGCTTCGGGGCCACAGTTCCGGATTCCAGTTGGAAAATCATCAGGTTCACCTATGTGCCATTTATGCCTCAAAGTGTTTTAAAATGGGCATCATGCCAAGGGCCGTTTCAGATAGCTTTTTAAACGATATTACCAAAAAAGAATTTGCTTTCATTAAAGGCGATTCAATGATATTAAACATAGGCACAAAAAGCGGAAAGACATACCAGGTGGAGGTTCCAGCGGAGAAAGAGCACTTCCTTGTCGGAAAGAAGGTTGGCGAGGAGATGGACGCGGGCTTCATCGGGCTTGCGGGATGGACGATAAAGCTCAGGGGCGGAAGCGACACGAGCGGGATTCCCATGAGGCACGACATCCACGGCCAGAGAAGGGAAAAGGTGCTGCTTTCGTCTGGGCCAGGCTACAAGTCAAAAGACAAGGGCGCGAGGCACAAGAAGACCGTAAGGGGCGACTCGTACACCCAGGAAATCGTCCAAGTCAACGCAACTGCGGTGACCGAGGGCAGCGTGGCGATAGACACGGTCGCAAAGCCGCCAAAGCCAAAAGAAGCCAAGAAGGAGTGACTTGCCTTGCAACCTGAGCTTAACATAGGGCTCTTCGGGCATGTGGACCACGGCAAGACCACGCTTGTAAAGGCATTGACAGGCAAGTGGACTGACACGCACAGCGAGGAGCTGAAAAGGGGAATCACGATAAAGCTCGGTTACGCCGACCTGAACATCTACAAGTGCGAAAGCTGCGGAAAATACTGGGTTGCGGACAAGCACCCTGCGTGCGGAGGCAAGTGCAGCTTCGTAAGAAAACTTTCTTTTGTGGACGCGCCGGGCCACGAATCGCTCATGGCGACGGCCATATCCGCGTCAAGCGTGATAGACGGCGCGCTGTTCCTGATTTCAGCAAACGAAAAATGCCCGCAGGAGCAGACAAAGGAGCATTTCATGATACTGGAGAAGATGGGCGTAAAAAAGATAATCATAGTGCAGACCAAGATAGATTTGGTTTCAAGGGAAAAGGCGATTGAAAATTATAATGAGATAAAGGCGTTCGTGAAAGGCACGTTTGCGGAAAACGCGCCCATAGTGCCCATCTCAGCCCCGCACGCGCTTAACCTAGAGTATCTTGTTGAGCAGATTGACAAGACCATGGTTGCGCCCGAAAAGGAGAAATCCGACGTACCGGTGGCATACGTGGTAAGGAGCTTTGACGTGAACAGGCCTGGCGAAGAAATAAAAAATTTGAAGGGCGGGGTGCTCGGCTGCGCCATAGTCAAGGGAATATTCAAGGTTGGCGACGAGATAGAGATAAAGCCGGGCTACGGCTCTGAGGACAGCTTCAAATCGCTCAAGACCTCCATATCCGGCCTCAGGGCAGGGGAGGAGAGCATAGAGGAGGCAAGGCCAGGCGGCCTCGTTGGCATGGGCACGTTCCTTGACCCTTCGCTGACCAAGTCCGACACGCTGATAGGGAACACGATAAGCATAAAGGGCGCCATACCGGACCCGGTTTCCTCCATAAGCATGAAATACGAGCTGATAGACAGGAAGGACATAGACAACGCCCCGCTCAGGGTCAGTGAGCCGCTGCTGATAAACGTGCATTCCGCGACATCCGTTGGCATAATCGCGAAGCTCAACAAGGGCATAGCGACCATCTCGCTCAAGAGGCCGATAATCGTCTTCGGAAGCGACAAAATCGCCATAAGCAGGAGGATAGGCCAGCGGTGGCGCTTCTGCGGCATAGGCTCGGCCGTTTCAAAGTGAGCCAAATGCAGGACTACCTTTTCAGCCGGTTCGGGATAACCCTTGGGCCTGGGCTTTCAACAAAGGAGGCGGGCGCAGGCAGGTGCCTCGTTTATGCGTCCTCGCTTGACGGATTCAATGCAAGGAACGAGGAGACGCGCGGCATCGTAATAGGCAAGAAAAACGGCGCCTTCAAGCCGTCATCGGATTTCCTCCAAGCCTTTGGGTGGATGTGCACGCGCAACATCCTTTTTGTCGGCAGGGAGCAGGCAAGGGCCTTCTGCTCGGGAAAGGACATAAATGCAACAAACGGGTGGTGCTCCCGCGGCTACGTGGCCGTTTCGCACGACGGCGTGGTTTTGGGCTGCGCATTCTTTGACAACGGGAACGTCATTAACATGGTGCCGAACCACAAGAAGATTCTGCAGGGCGCGGACGACAACCAACCTTTATAAACTCTTTGTAGTCCATATAATACAGGATGATGAGACCGTTCCAGTCTGATTAATGATGAACGGAGTAGCTTCTGACTAAAAAAGTGATACGCATGTTTGAGAAAACGGACGCGAGGCTCTTTTTCCTCGTGATAAGCGCGCTCTGCCTCTTGGGAGCGATAGTTTCCGCATTTTTTTCCTTGGCATCCGGCATAATGTTCCCGCAGGGAGCCACGTTCCTCGGCCTAAACATAAATGTGCTCTACCTTTTCCTGTTCGGCAGCATATTGTGGGCGATACAGCACCTCAGGAACATGGTTGACAAGGAAGCGAAAAATGCGGCGCCGGAGCCGAAGAAAGCTAAAAAAGGCTGAGCTCCTTTCTTTTCGCCGCTTCTTCGCACGCTATAAGGAATATGTAGTCCGAGAGCCTGTTCAAGTACACCGTGATATTCGCCATCCCCTTTTTCTCGTATGCGCAGACCGCCTTCCTTTCCGCATTCCTCGCATATTCCCTGCAAAGGTGCACAAGCGCGCTCTTGCCCATCGGCCTTACGAATCCCTTTATGCTCTTTGCGGCCTTCTCCTTTTGCGCGATTTTTTCCTCAATGTTTTTCACGTATGAGGAGTCTATGTCGTCAAGCTTTGCCACGTTGCGGAAAATCTTCTCCATATCCGTTTGGATGGCAAGCAGTTCGTCATTTCCGAGCTCGCCGGCCGCGTAGCCCAGCATCGCGACAAGCCCGTCAATGGCCCCGAAGAGCTCAATCTCGCTGCTGCACTTGCTGACCCTTTTGCCGGAGAGCGTGCCGGTCTTTCCGTCGTCCCCGGTTTTCGTGGTTATCGGCATGGTTCCTGGTTGCATGTAACCCTTTTAAATTCTAATTGCGGCTAATACTAGCCGTATGAAAAGAGGGGTCCGTAGTCCTCTTGGGCTTGGAAAAGCGCCCAAGGCCCTACAGGCCTATAAGCATATGAAGAACGGAGCCCGTAGTCGAGCGGTCAAGACGTCTGCCTTACACGCAGAAAATCCCCGGTTCGATCCCGGGCGGGCTCATCATTCTAATTTCCGAGGGCCCCATACTGGATTAAAAACACTTTTGTCAATAATAGGCATAGGTGATATTGATGGGATACCCTGACAAGCAAAAGGTTGCCGTAAAGCCGGAAAAGGTTTATGATAATGTCGCAAAGGCCCTCTATAAGGAGAATAGCCCGAAGTTTCCCTCAATCCAAACCAGCGAATACCGCAACTATGTGTCTTACTTCAAGATAAAGACGGTTGACGATTTCAAGAAAAGCCTTGGCATCGGAAAGGATGAAACCCTCAATCACGACAATTTCAGCAAGATGAAGATGATGGAGAGGCTGGGAAAGCCGAAAAGAGCCGAAGTAAGGGCAAAGGTGGCCGAAGAGGTGTCCCACACAGGCATATTCGCAGTCATAAACAGCCAAGGCGCGCAGAATGTCGTGCTTGTCCGCAACGAGCTGAGCCCCGCGCAATTGAGGGAAGTGACGGCAAGGGCGCATGCCATAAGCACGGAAGGGCTGGTTGAAACGAAGGCAAGGAAAAAGGCGTCAAAGGGCGAGCAAGTAGCAAAGGGAGAATGATAGCGTGGCAAGGCTAGACAAGGCTGCCCTCGTGGAAAAGGCGCAAAGAAAGGACAACCTGTCCATCTTCAAGGCTGAATGCAGAAAAAGGCCCGGCAGGCTCGCAAGGCTTGCGGGCAGGTTCGTCCTGTGCTCCCTGCTGGCCATTTCTCCGGTCATTGCGGGACAGCATGCGCCAAGCCAGACAAAACAGGAGCCAAAAACAACCGAGGCAGCGGCATACGCGTTTCCCACCATTGAAAGCATATCCTCTTTCAACGAGCCTGGCAAAAAAAAGGAGTATGGCGCGGAAGCCGCAAGGGTCATGGGGAACATAAGCGCGTTCGTGCAAAAAAACGGCAACAACAAGGCATTCAAGCTGATAGCCGAGGCGGTCATGGACGAGGCGCTGAACATCCAGACCGAAAAAGGGATATACTATTATATTGACGCATACGATTCCGCGGTAACCGTAACAGACAGCCCCAAGAGCTGGAAAAAGAGGATAACCATGCGCCAGGTCCCGCAAGGGGTGGAGGTTTCGGTGGAGACGGAAGGCGAGCCGAGGCTTTCGCTGACGCTCAGGGAAGGGTCTTTGCCGTCAATGGACAGCGTAATCGGCTTAAGGTACAGGCTAAGCCTGCTTTTTGAGGACATTATCGGCACAGCGCCTATCCTAAGGGCGGCCGGCAGCGACTGAGTGCTTCATTGGCTAAAAGGCAGGCTATATGACTATGCCGTCCTTGCCGTACAATATCCTTTTGCCTTTCCGCACCTCAATTGATTTGCCCATCTTGACAGTGTGCTGGCCGTCTATGACGCAGCATGCCCTTTCCAAGCAGCTGACCTTTATGCTGCAGAACGGCATGACGATGGCGTTGGGCTGCTGCAGTATGGGCGCAATCGGCGCTATCACAACCACGTCGTTTTTCAGCACCAGAGGCCCAAACAGTGACCTGTTGTAGCCAGTGGACCCCAGCCTTCCGCATATGTTTATGCCGTCCCCGAAGAAGCCCTGGTCCACGTGGGGGCACGACACCCTTGTGTGCACGGCCCTGAAATCAGGGGACCTTACGGATATGTCGTTCATTACGCTGTATCTCCTTCCGCTTATCTCGGCCTCCAGCATGAACAGCTCCTCCGGCTTCGCGTGCAGCATGCGCTCAATCCTGCCTTTCCAGCCGTCCCTGCCGAGCTGGCAGATGCCGGACCTTTTGGAGCCTATCCCTATCAGTATTCCCTCTATGTCGTTCTTGTGGTGTATTACAGTTCCATCGCCGCCGATTATTATTGTAGCGCCGGCGCCCTTTTTGCAGGCTGCGTGGCCCCTCTTTGCCAGGTAGGCTTCAACCTCCCTGGCAGCCTTTTCTGCCCATTCCTTTTTCGGGTTGTGGAATATCTTGATTTTCATCATGAAACCAGCCTGTCAAACACCGCGAGCAGAGGGCTGTCCTTAAGAAACTCCCTTGCGTCCGCCTTTGTCATCAGCATAACCTCCTTTGCCTCCCAGCTGTCAACGGCAAGGGACCTGAGCCTTTGCATTACGCCCTCCTCAAGCTCAGTCCTGAAAAGCACGGCCAGCAGAATTTCGTCATCCTTCATTATAAATTCCCTTTTTGCTTCAGTGACGTCGCCGTTCTCCAGCCCGAGCTCCTCCTCCAGCTCCGCATACACGGACTCTATCGGATTTTCTTCCCACTCGGACGCGAACCCCTGGAAGCTGATGCTCTTCCTTTCCGGTATGTCCAGGACCCTGCCGATCCCCCTTGGCTCCACCGTCCTTTTTGCCTGTATCGTCATCAAGTACCTTTCGCCCTTTTGCACCAGCCCCATGACGCCGAAATGCCTTGTCGGCATTCCGTTTCGCTTGAGCGCAAGGTAGAGCGAGAACGGTATGAAATATACGCCTATCTTCCTTCCGTCGACGTATTTTACTATTCCAACGTCGTCTTCGTAATCCAGCCCCCGGGCTATGCTGTCCGCATCCTCCAGTATCTCCTTTCCGAACTCCGGGGCAATGGTTTTCCTAACAACGAAGTCCATGCATGCCATTCTTCTTTCATGTTTTTAAACCTTGCATGGCATATCTTTCCGTGGACTTGCTGCTCATACTGTTTACCATAATCGGGCTTGCGCTCTTCGAGTCAATAAGCAGCATCGACAACGCCGTCATAAACGCGGAAGTGCTTTCAAAGACGAGCGAAAGGGCGCGGCGCTGGTTCCTTTTTTACGGGATAATAATCGCGGTTGTATTTGTCAGGTTCCTGCTTCCGGTCGCCATACTCTGGGCGACGAATCCGGGCCTCAGCCCGTATGACCTTGCCATGGCGATGTTCAGCGACAGCGGAACCGTAAAGGATGCGATGGAGAAAAGCTCGCCCCTGCTGCTTTCCGCGGGCGGCGTGTTCCTCATATTCCTGTTTTTCCATTGGCTGTTTTTGGAGCCTAAAAAATTCGGGCTTGCAGGCGAGCGGTTCTTCTATGCCAAAGGCATATGGTTTTACGCAGCCGTTTCCGCGATTCTGCTGGCCATAACGTGGTTTGCCATAAACAGGGAGGCGCTCATGGCTTTTGCTGCGGCCGCCGGCTCCACGGCGTTCTTCATAACGCACGGCTTCAGGCAGAGCGCCGAGGCCAGGGAAAAGGAGATGCTGGCCGGCAGCGCAAATTCCGACATGAACGACGTAAGCAAGCTGCTATACCTGGAGGTCATTGACGCGACGTTCTCCATAGACGGGGTTATCGGCGCGTTCGCATTCACGTTTTTCATACCCCTGATATTGATAGGAAACGGGCTTGGCGCCATAATCGTGAGAACCATAACGATAAGGAACATAGAGAACGTCAAAAAGTACGTGTTCCTCAAGAACGGGGCGATGTATTCCATCTTCTTCCTTGGCTCGGTCATGCTGCTGGAGGCGTTCGGCGTTGCGGTGCCCGTCTATGCCTCGCCGCTGGTCACCTTTGCGTGCATAGGCTTCTTTTTCTGGAAGTCGCTTGCAGAAACGAAAGGAAGCAGCGGAAAAGCGCCAGGCGTCGCATAACCTTTTAATCCTTTTTGTCCATAAACAGACACATGCGTCTTAGATTGAGAAAATCCCGCGTTCGGAAAAGCGTGAAAAGGCTTAAAAAATCCGTTTTCAAGCCGGATGCCGATGCGTCCAGGACTCTTGCCGATGAGCGGCAAAAGGAGCTGGGCACAAGGCTCCTGCAGGCGGCCACGGACGGCGAAACATACAAGGCCAGAAGGCTGCTGAAGCTTGGCGCTGATGTCAATGCAGCGGATGGCAGGGGCATGACCGCGCTCATGCATGCCGCGCAGCTGAGGCATGCCGAAACATGCACAATGCTGATTAACGATGCGGCAGGCATCGATGCAAAGGACAGCGTCGGCGAGACCGCGCTCATGCATGCCGCGTCTTCCGGGTTAAGGGCCATATGCGCCCTGCTGATTGAGAAAGGCGCAAATGTGGATGCAAGGGACGGCCTTGAACAAACTGCGCTCATGCATGCTGCATTTGGCGGACAGGCCGGCATTTGCGCATTGCTGGTTGAGAAAGGCGCAGACGTGAACGCAAGGGACAAGTTCGGAAGGACCGCGCTCACATACGCCGCTGAGGTCGGATATAGCGAAACTGCAATGCTTCTGCTGGAAAAAGGCGCAGACCTCCGCATAAAGGACAATGGGGGCATGACCGCATACATATGGGCACAGGAGAACGAGCATGCAGGCACCGTTGACCTGCTTAGGCGCGTCGGGTCCATGAGGCCAGGCAGAAGAAAGGCATACCTGGCCAGCCTGGCGAAAGACGCCTCGCACTAGCTTTTTAATCTTTTTCTTACGCAAACAGACACATGACGCAGAAAACGGAGAAACAAAGGCGCAACGCAGCCAACAATAAAAAGCCGCGTTTTGACAAAAAGATGAAGCTTGGGCCAGACAACCCAAGGAAACTAAGCAGCGTCATACAGAAGGAACTGGACAAAAAACTTCTCATCGCGGCCGGGCGCAACTGGGCAAGGCAGGCAAAAAGGCTGCTGGGGCTTGGCGCCAACATGGAAACGACCGACGTGAACGGCATCACCCCGCTGATGGAGGCCGCTTCCCATGGGAGCAATGGCACCTGCGCCCTTCTTCTTGAAAAAGGCGCAAACGCCAATGCAACAGACAAGGAAGGCAAGACCCCGCTCGCCTGGGCGGCATATTTTGGGAAAACCGGCATATGCAACATGCTTCTTGAAAACGGCGCAGGCATCGATGCAAAGGACGCCACACGGGGCAGGACCGCGCTCATCTGGGCGGCAAGGAAAGGGTTCGCTGAAACATGCGCTTTCCTGATAAGCAGGGGCGCCGACGCAAGGACAATAGACAGTACGGGAATGGATGCGCTTGGCCATGCCAGACGCTTCAACAGCCCGGATTTGGTCGGGCTTCTGACAAAGTCCAGGCCGCATAAATAGGCAAGAAAGAAAGCAAGGCATGCCTGGCAGGATGCAGGAAAGGCGCCAAGCATTAACTTTTTATTCCCTTGCATGCAAATTGTGGTTATGCAGTCATTCCAGGTCAATAGTTGCATGCGCTGGCTTTGGTGAGCTACTTTTAGGTAGCCAGCGTCAGGTTTTGACCGGATGGTTTGTTTTCTTAGTCCTGTCAGCATAATCAAAAAATGCTTAGGTGAAAAACATGGAAACAAAAACAAAAGGAATGAGATACAAGGAAGGGAGGGAAATGTGCGCCAACAGGGCAAGGCCGGCGTCAGGCACATTCAACGCGCTGGACAGAAACGGGAATTGCCTTTGGCGCAATCAAATCTAATTCAAAAACAATAAGGATAACATGCATCGCAAACCCAAAGAAATCCCTTTTCGGGCAATCAAGGGGCGTCTTGATTGACGAGCTGACACGGGTCGCAAGGGACGGGTTCGGCTCTCCCATAACAAGGGAGGATGTTGAATACCACGTCATGGTTGCGGATGCAATCCACCTGATGGAGGAGGTCTGCCGGGCGGAAAACAAGCCAGATAGGATAGTCGGCTTTTCCTCGTACGGACGCATAAGCGCGGAAGGCAGGGACCTGCTTTACCTGCATGGCATTGCGCTGGAATCAGCGCTCCAGGGAAACGGCCTTTTTGCTAAATCTCTGCTTGCCATGGCGGAGTGCCAAGGGCTGGAAACGATTGCAATGAGGACGCAGAGCCCTGTTGTCTACAAGGCAGCCAAGTCCCTTTGCTCGGATTTCTTTCCGCAAAACGGCGTAAGCATGCCAAGCAGGATAAGGGAGATCGGCAGGGAAATAGGCCTCGTATTCCTCAAAATGAGGCATTTCGACAGCTCCACGTTCGTCGACAGGGGGACATACGGGAAGTGCCTTTACGGGAGCATACCATTCTGCAAAGAGTATCGGCCATTCTTCAACGACGTGATGAAGATTGACTACAACGCAGGCGACTCGGTCCTTGTGATAGGGAAGCTAAACGGGAAGATGCTGGATAACCGCCATGAGACTGCCGGCAAAATGGCCTTTCAGCAACGTTATTCCAATGCAGATGGGAGCGGCATAAAGCTCGGGTTTAGCCACGAGGGTTATTAGCATGAAAATAACCGACGTAGGAAAAGGCAGCAAGCCGAGAATCGCCGTTGTCGGCTGCCTGCACGGCAACGAAAGGCTGGGAATAGACGTTATAGGAGGATTGGGGGACAGCCCCACTTCCTCCTGCCAGCTAAGGCTGATTGTTGCGAACGAGGAGGCCATGGCGCTTGGAAAGCGTTTTGTGGACTCTGACCTGAACAGGTCCTTCCCTGGCAACCGCAGCGGCGGAGCGCATGAGGAGAGGCTGGCGCACGCCCTTAT
>Ga0209777_10005480_pt1 | contig 14586 bp, 14 predicted proteins | sample FrelakmetHBP12HB_FD_187147 | JGI IMG/M metagenome (GOLD analysis project Ga0209777, IMG submission 187147) | Freshwater lake sediment microbial communities from the University of Notre Dame, USA, for methane emissions studies -HBP12 HB (SPAdes)... | ecosystem: Environmental > Aquatic >...
GGCAGGTCCGCGCGCGAACGTGTTCTCACTAAGTTTCGACCGTCCGATATCTGGGAAGCAACTTATGCCGAATACAGGCGCCTTATGGACGAGGCCGGCCCGCATTTGGACGAACCCGCATAGACTAGGAGGATCCGAAATGCTGTGGATCAAACGAGTCTTCGACGTGATCGGATCGATAATCCTGCTGGCGTTGTTCTCCCCGATCATGCTGATCGAGGCATTCATCGTCTGGGCGGCTCTCGGACGGCCCGTGATCTTTCGGCAGCGGCGCCCCGGTCTTCACGGCAAATTGTTCACTCTGTACAAGTTCCGCAGTATGACAGATGAATGCGATGAATATGGGATACCGCTGCCGGACGAAGAGCGCTCGACCGGGATCGGCCGGTGGCTGATCAGGCTGAGCGTGGATGAACTGCCCGAACTCTACAACGTCCTCAAAGGCGACATGAGCCTGGTCGGGCCGCGCCCGCTGCTGGAGGACTACCTGGAAAGATACACCGTCGAACAGACCCGAAGGCACGCCGTCAAGCCGGGCATCACGGGGCTCGCGCAGATCAGCGGGCGGCAGGCGCTTACATTCGGGCAAAGAATAGCCTTGGACGTCTTCTACGTCGAAAACTGGAGTATGTGGCTCGATCTCAAAATACTGCTGCTGACAATCCCGACGGTACTCGGACGGCGGGGGATCAAGACCAACCAGCAGATTGACGAGGTCGATGACATAGGCCTGAACCGCGAGTCGACTCTCGGAAGAAAGAGGGCGTGATCAGATTGTATTGCAGCGCGCTAGGAAGATCGTACCCGCCAGCCCTGAGTAGCGATAGCGTATCGAAGGGCGGTCGAGCTACTACCGTCCTTCGATACGACCTTCGGTCTACTCAGGACTCACGGAGTACTTCTGGCAGGCAAGATACAACCGCGATGAGCCGCTGCCATTAGAGGCCAACATACCAGCATGGCAAACACAATCACCAACAGATGGGAACTAGGATCGTTCTTCCACTGGATGTCGCCGGACTCGGCGGGCACGACCCTCCACCCGTGGAGCCGCGCGAACGTGCTCTGCGCGTCCGGTAGAGACGCCCTGCGCATCCTGATCGAGCATGGGCTCGCAAAGCATGGCTGGAAACGGCTTTATGTGCCGTGTTACTACTGCCGGGAGGTCGTGGCGTCGCTCGTATCGACGGGGATCGAAGTTCGGCTATATTCCGACGGCCCGCTGGACCCCGTTCCCAATACGGGCGCGGTAGCCGCATGCCCCGGCGATGTAATGCTCAGGGTGAACTTCTTCGGCCTGCGGGGCAGGCTCGGCACGGCATCTGTCTGCCCGCCGGGCGCCGAGATCATAGACGATTTCTCTCATGACCCCTGGTGTCATGACGCGTGGAACGGTGACTCGGATTGGGCAATAGCTTCGCTCAGAAAAACCCTGCCGCTGCCCGATGGAGGCGTGCTCTGGTCCCCAAGGGGCCACGCTCTGCCCCGGCAGCCGGCGCTGACCCGCGCGCACCGGCTGGTTTCGCTGCAAAAGCTTTCCGCGATGCTGCTCAAGACCGAATATCTTCGGGGCAAGCCGGTCGCGAAAGAAACCTACCGCCGCCTCGCCGAATCCAGCGAGGCCGGACTCAGCCAGGGCAGCATCTCCGGGGCGCCCGAATGGACCCGGGCCCTGGTCGAGTGCCTACCGGCCCTCGCTTGGCGGGACCGCCGTCGAGATAATCACGAGACACTTTCAACGGCTCTCGCGGACATCCCCGGGCTGAAAATCCCGCAGCCTTCGGACGATACCCGGACCTGTCCGTTCTCGGCGATCGTGATCGCCGATGACCGAGCGCTGCGCGACCGGATCCGGGCCGCGCTGATCTCGCGCAGCGTCTACCCGGCCATCCTGTGGCCGCTGGACGAGCCGATAATCGACCAAATACCGGCCGATTACATTGACCTGAGCCATCGCATGTTCTCCATCCAGTGCGATGCGCGCTATACACCGAGCGACATGATCCGGGTGGCCGAGATGATCCGGCAGGCCAACGGTGTTTCAGACTCGACGCGCGCCACGGAGGTAACATTCAATGTCAATCCGGACTAGCGAGCAGGTCCTTACCACCGCCAACGACGCCCAATGGCGCTCGACGCTGGAGGAATTCGACCTTTATGATTTCTACCACCTGCCTTCGTTCCATCGTTTGGCGGAATCGAGAGGCGAAGGCGAAGCAGTGATGCCGGTCTTTCGCTCGGGCGGATATGTGATGGCGTTTCCCATGCTGCTCAGAGACATAGTGACGCCGGCACAGACAAAGCTCGACTGCAAGGACGCGACCTCCATCAATGGCTTCGCGGGTCCGCTGACATCGAGCCGAGACCTGCCGGATGACGTCAGGCGGGGCTTTCTGAATGCCCTCGACGACTTCTTTGCGCAAAGCCGAATCATCGCCGCCTACAGCCGCCTCCATCCCATCACATGCGATCCCGATCTGATGTGGGGCTATGGCCAGACCGTGGATATCGGCTTCATGCTCTCGATCGACCTCACCATTCCACCCGAAGCCCAGTGGAGAAACTACAGGCGGGACCACAGGAAAGTGATCGGCAGACTGCGGAGAAACGGCTACACGTGCCGGGAGGTCGGGGTGGAACGCCTCGACGAAATACACGCCATTTATCTGCAGACCATGCGGCGCGTTGGGGCCGACCCCGCGTTCCTGTTCGACAAAGCTTACTTCGAGTATCTGCTGACCCAAATCCCCGAAGCCATACACGTCTATTCGTGCTCCAGAGACGGCACGATGGCCGCCTTCACGCTCTTCTCGACCTGCGGGGGGATCGTCACCGGCTACCTGAGCGGAACCGAGGATGCTTACGTGGCCGAAGCGCCATCGCGGATCATATATGATGACATGCGCCTGCTTGGCAATGAAATAGGAGCCAAAATCTTTCACCTGGGCGGAGGAGTCGGAGGCCGGCGAGATGCACTTTACGATTTCAAGAAAGGGTTCGCGACCCACGAACACGTCTACCGGACCTGGCGCCACGTGGTCGACCAGCGGTCATATGACGAGGTCTGTCGGGAAATGATCGGGTGCGCTCCCGATGAATCCGACATGCAGTTCTTCCCAGCGTATCGGGACCCGGAACTCCAAGAACGCACAATCTACCCCCTCGCCCTTGAGGGAGAACGCACAATCTACCCCCTCTCCCGGGGGAGAGGGTCGGGGTGAGGGGGCTCTGTATGTCCGAAGAGGCAAGGCCGTAATCATGCACGAAACTCTAGAGAACAGACAAATGCCGACAATTACCGCCAAGGAACTCTTTCGGGGCCGTGAATACAAAGTGTGGGTGTCGGAAACGACGCTGGTCCCCGACGAGCTCTTTGTCATCGAAAACTATCTCAGGCCCGAGGCCAAGACGCTCGAAGCGGCCACCGGCGCGGGCAGGATTCTCCATGCCCTAAAAGATATGGGGTTCACGTCCCTGCACGGCTTCGATTTCGTCGACGAGTTCATCCAGGCCGCGAAAGCCAGAAACCCCCAAAGCGGCATCGATTTCCAGGTCCGGGACGCCCGCGGCCCCGGCTACCCGGATAACACTTTCGAGCAGCTCCTTTACCTGCAGCAGTTCATCAGCAGCATCGACAGCGACAAGGACCGCGGGCGGACACTCGCCGAAGCATATCGCATAGCCGCGCCGGGCGCCGTGATGATCGTGTCGTTTCTGAGCTGGGACGCGCGGCTGTCGAGGGCGATTCACGCGGCGTATATGGCATATCTCAAAATGTTCAGGATCCTGAGCGGACGCCGGACGCCCCTGCAGTCCCAGCCCTGGCTGAAACTCGGAGGCTCGTTCAACTTCGGCGCATTGGTCGATGCCCCGCCGTACCTTTACTATTTCAAGCTGCACGAAATCAGCGAGCTTATCCGGCTTTCCGGGTTCGAGTTGATGAAGATAGGCTCCACATATCAGGTCAGCCGAGACCACTCGTTGTGCGACACGATCTCAGAACTCGCCCGTCAACCGATCCGAAACGGCATTTACGCGGTGTGCCGAAAGCCGGTCGGCCGATGATCCAAAGGCAAACGCGATGGCTCTATACGAACGTGTCGAGATACTGACAACCGATGAATCCGACCGCTGGAACGAAGCACTGGAGGAAATGTGCGAGTTCGACTTCCATCACCTGCCGTCCTACCACCGGCTCGCGGAAATGCGGGGGGAAGGGCGGGCGGTGATGATCGTCTACCGGGGCGGGGATTGCCTGATATCGTTCCCACTTCTTCTGCGCCCTATTGACACGCCTTTGGGGGCAGCAGGTTATATGGATGCGACTTCCGTTCATGGGTACGCGGGCCCGCTTGCGTCCGTCGCCGACCTGCCCCAGCGGACTGCCCGGCGCTTCACGGACATTCTCAACGATTTCTTTGCGTCGCACAACGTGGTCACGGCATTCACCCGACTGCACCCTCTGTTCGATCAATCACCTCTGCTGAAATGCCAGGGGGAAATCGGGCAGATAGGGGTCACCCTCTCGATGGACCTGACCCGCCCACCCAGCGAACAATACGCCCAATTCCGAAGGAGCCACAGGTACGAGATCGAGCGCCTGAGAAAGCTCGGCTTCACGTGCGGCGAGGTCGGCAAAGAACATCTCGACGACTTCGCGCGCATCTACACCCAGACCATGCTCGATCTTCACGCCGATGAGTTCTATCTTTACGACCGCGCTTATTTCGACTACCTGATGGGCGAGATGTCCGGCGTGGTCCATCTGTTTATCTGCCGGGACGGCGATGAGGTCGCGTGCGTCGGCCTGTTCGCGACTTGCCGGGGGATCATTCAATACCATCTGGCGGGCACGGCGGCCGGGTATCGCAAACTCGCCCCGATGAAGCTGATGCTCGATACGGTCAGGCTCTGGGGCAACGATCTCGGAGCGAAAACCCTTCATTTGGGAGGCGGCGTCGGCGCGCGGAGGGACCGGCTCTACCAGTTCAAAATGGGGTTCGGAAGCCGAGAGCACCCATATATGACCTGGAGACACGTGGTTAACCCAAAGGTCTACGAAGCGCTCCGCGAAGAGGCCCGCAAGATCGCCGGCATCGAACTTGACAATAACTACTTCCCGGCCTACCGCCATCCGCTTCTGCACGCAGACAAACGATGATCAGTTGACAGGGGAAAAACCAATGCCAACCACAACCACCAACGCCGAGCGATATCGAGACCTCGAACAACGCGATTGGTCAGCCAGAGACGGGCTGGTCGAGGACGAAAGATATCTCGCGGATACGTACCTGGACCCGTCGGCCTCGACAGTCGAAGCCGGTACGGGCAACGGCAGGATCATCTTTGCATTGAAAGACCTGGGGTTCACGTCGCTAACGGGCTTCGATCTGATGCCCGAGTTCATCGAAACAGCAAAAGCGCGAGACGTAGAGCACGTCATCGCCTTTGACGTGCAGGATGCCACCGATCTGGCCTACCCGGACAACACGTTCGATCAGCTTCTCTACCTGGCCCAGATTATCAGCACGGTCGGCGGGTGGGACAATCAACTCAAGCTGCTCACCGAGGCCCACAGGATCGCGAAACCCGAAGCGCTGTTGATCGTGTCATTCCTAAGCTGGGACAGCCGTCTCTCCAGACCAATCCACGTGCTTTACACCGGCTATCTGAAGGCGATTCGCGCAATGTTCGGCTCCAAAACGCCGATCCAATCGCAGCCCTGGCTCAAACTCGGCGACTGGACCAATCTCAGCGCGCTCTCGGACTCCCCGCCTTATCTCTACTACTTCAAAATGCACGAGATCAGCGAGCTTATCAGACTGTCCGGCTGGGACCTATCCGAGATCGGCTCGACTTATCAAATCAGCCACGGCGAACCCATGTGTCCGGACATCATCGAACTGGCCCGCCGGCCAATTCGAGGAGCAATCTTCGCTATATGCCGCAAGCAGCGAAGGGAATAATCGCGAAGACGCGAAGGGGCTAAAGCGCGAAAGGCGGATGTGGAGGAGGAGAAGTACATACCCCGGCAAATGTCATTCCGAGCGAAGTCGAGGAATCTGCTTTTAGACGCTCCGGCACGGTTCCTATGCCAAAACCGAGGCCGTGAAAAGTCCAGTGTTCAACTGTTCAACTGTATATATAAGCGAACAATCTACTGAACAAACGCTTGGGGTGGAGCTTCTCTTTTCTCATGCTATATATAGAGGGGAACTTTTGGGGAAAGTCAGCCTCCCGCCAAACCGCAGACTGTAATAGAAGCACGACCTGCCCCCTCTCCTGGGGTAGAGGGCTGGGGTATGGGCGCTTTGTAACTCCGAAGAGACATGGCTGCGGGAACTCTTGATAGTGGAGATTTGAGAAGACAGTGGGTACAGCCGTTCCCGCAGCAGACTCCGCACACGCCATCGGCCCACCGGGGTATCAAGCCATCGGCCCCAACTCCTCGGAACGCTCCGCTACCCCGCCTGCTCCCTAATAATCTCGACCGCCTTCGCCAGAGCCTCATCCACCTTGGAAGCATCCTTGCCGCCGGCCTGGGCAAACTCGGGCTTGCCGCCTCCACCTCCGCCGGCGACTTTCGCGACTTCGCGCAGAGTGTTACCGGCGTGGAATCCCCTGCCGACGAGATCCGGCGTGACCTTGCTCACGAACAGCACCTTTCCGTCCGACACACCCGCCAGCACGACCATGCCGCTCTTGAGTTTGTCCGTCGTCACGTCCGCGAGCTTCTGCAGCGTCGGGACATCGACAGTCGGCAGCGTGGCCGTGACATATCTGACCCCGTTGACTTCTTGAACCGAGTCCGCCAGGTCGCCCGCCTGCTCCGCCGCGCCCTTGGCCTTCATCCGGCCGATCTCACGCTGGGCCTCGCGCAGGGCGTTGACAGTCCTTTCCGCCGACGCAGCAGCGTCCACGGTCGTGCTCCCCAGCGCCTCGGCAACAGCCGCGAGCTGATCCTCCAGCTCATGCACCAACCGGAGAGCGGCCTCACCCGTGACCGCCTCGATCCTCCTGATCCCCGCGCCGATGGACGACTCGCTCACGAGCTTGAACAGCCCCACCTGCGCGGAATTGCACAGATGAGTCCCGCCGCACAGTTCGACGGATACATCCCCCATCTTCACCACGCGGACTTCGCTGCCGTATTTCTCGCCGAAAAGCGCGGTCGCGCCCATCTGTCTGGCCTCGTCGATGCCGGCGACGACTGTGTTCGCCTGCACACCCTCCAGCACCAGTTCGTTGACGTAATCCTCTATCCGGCGCATCTCCTCGGGGGTGACAGCCTGGAAATGCGAAAAATCGAACCGCAGCCTGCCGGGCTCGACGACAGAGCCCCTCTGGAGGGCGTGCTTGCCAAGGATCTTGTGCAAAGCCGCGTGCAGCAGATGGGTAGCCGTATGGTTCCTGGCAATCGCCATCCTGCGCTCCTTGTCGACGACGGCTTGTACTGTGTCGCCTTCGGATATCGACCCCATCATCACAATCCCGGTATGAAAATGGAAGCCTGCATCCTTTCGCGTATTCGTTATCCCAATAACGCCCGTTGGAGCGGAAATCAGACCGGTATCGCCAACTTGACCACCGGATTCCGCATAGAATGGTGTTCTGTCCAGTACAATCTCAACGTGATCCCCCTCCTCCGCCGCCGCGACTACTTGCCCCCCAACGATTATTGCGTTAACTGTGGCGGGCGACTCTGTCAGTTCATATCCAACAAATGTGGTTGCTACGAACATGTTCTCAAGAGTCCGCATCATGGAGTCACCACTGGCAACCATGACAGCGCCGAACACACTACTCTCTTTACCACGCCGCCTCTGCTCTTCCATCGCGGCCTCGAAACCCTCCGTATCGACCGAGATGCCGTTTTCGGAAGCGATCTCCCTGGTGATCTCCAGGGGGAAGCCATAGGTGTCGTAGAGCGTGAATGCAGCCCCGCCGTCGAGGATCTTCTCGGATGATGACGCAGCCTGTCTAATCTGATCCTCCAAGCGCTGCAGCCCACTTTCGAGGGTACGATGAAACCTCTTCTCCTCCGTCTCGATGGACATCACGGCATATGGCATTTCGGTCCTGCTGCCCATATACTCGACCGCCATCCCCACTTCGGTGATCTCCGGATATACGTCCCCCATAATCTGCACCACAATGGGAGCCAGCGTCGACAGGAAACTCCCTGTCAGCCCCAGCTTGCGGCCCTTTACGACCGCGTTTCTGATCAGCCTGCGCAGCACGTATCCCCGGCCGACATTCGACGGCTCGACCCCATCGGCAATCGCGAATACCGCGCTCCTGATATGGTCCGCGATCACCCTGAACGCGCGGTCGGATTCCTCACCGGTCCCATATTTCACGCCCGAAGCCGCCTCTATGCCCTGCAATATCGGCAGGAACAGGTCGGTCTCATAGTTGGTCGGGGTCCCGTTGAGCACCGAAATCGTCCGCTCCAGGCCCATCCCCGTGTCTATGTTCTTCGTGGGCAGAGGCTTGAGGGTCCCATCCTCCTGCCTGTCGAACTGCTGGAACACCAGGTTCCAAATCTCGACAAACCGGTTGGCATCGTGCGCGACGGCCGACGCCGGGTCCTCCGGCACGCCCTTTTCGGGGGTGACGTCCAAGAATATCTCGTTGCATGGGCCGCACGGGCCGTTTGGGCCCTTGGTGGGCGCGTTGGCCGGCCAGTAGTTCTTATCCGCACCGAGCCGCACGATCTTTTCCGGCGGGAACTCGATCTCATTGGCCCAGACGTCGTAAGCCTCGTCATCATCCAGGTAAATGCTGGTCCAGAGGTTGGCCGGAGCGATGCCCAGGACATCGGTCAGGAACTCCCACGCCCAGATGATCGACTCGCGCTTGAAGTAATCCCCAAAGCTGAAGTTGCCGAGCATCTCGAAGAACGTATGATGGACGGCATCCCCGACTTCGTCTATATCATCCGTGCGCATGCACTTCTGGCTGGTGACTATCCTGGGGGCCGGCGGCACCCTCTCGCCGACGAAATACGGCTTGAACTGCACCATCCCCGCGGAGGTATAAAGCAGGCTCGGGTCATCCGGCACCAGGGAATCGCTGGGGTAGATCAGATGCCCCTTGCTTTCGAAGAATTTCAGGTATTTGGTTCTGAGTTCGGTACTGGTCATGGGTTAGGTCCAATCACTGTGGTCATGAAACTCGGGTACATGCGAAAGGCCCTCCCGACCATTCAAGAACGTAGAGGACCCCTGGTCGCCGACGCGACTATTATATCACGTTGGGGGGAGTTGGACGAGAGGCTGGATGGGGAACAACACTGTGTCGTGGCGGCTAGGAATAGGCGTCGCTGCGGTGCCTGATCTTGTACACGCGCACCACCAGCGCGGCGTCATCCACCTGGTACAATATCCGATAATCGCCTACTCTATAGCGGTACGCCAATTCCCCTTCTCGAAGTTTCTTGCAGCCGCGAGGGCGTGGATCAACTGCCAACCTGTCGAGGGCTGCCATCACGCGACCGATCAGCGGAGGGTGCAATGCATCAAGTTCGCGCTCGGCACGATTGGATAGTTCGACCCTATATTCGGCCGGCATTCTTCAATCTCGCCTTGACTTCCTCCAGACTAACCATGGGATCGTCGCGCCGCTCCGCGATGGCCTGAACATCGGCCAAGTCCTCCATAAGCTCCATATACGCTCGATAGCTCATCAAAACCGACTTCCGCCGGCCCTTTTCGTCAACCAGGAATTCCACTTTGACAGCCATTCGGGTCACCTCACATGGATATTATACCACCGATCTAACGTCGCTGGTATGGCCGGCATTCGCATGAACAAAGGGCGGCAACTCCGCGTCGCCGCCCCCAAACTCAAAACTCGAACCTAAGCCGCCTCGTTTGCAGCCTGACTATCCAGGACCTTCTCCACCGGCTCCATTGCCTCCTTGTGATTGAGGTCGAGCCTGGCGATGAACTCCCCGCACAGCATCTCGCCCGTCCGCGCGAAGTTGAACCCGCCATAAAGCGACGCCGCCATATGATTCTCCGGGCGATACCCGACAAATATCTCGTCACAGTCAGGCAGCATCCGCAGCCTGTCGATTATCTTCGCGAGAGCGGCCTTGCCGTAGCCTTGCCCCTGATGCCGCTCATCGATCATAAGACGAAACAGCCAATACTTACCATCGTCCGGGTCTATGCCATACATGGCAAACCCCACCATCTCATCTTTGCAGTAAATCCCTACCTGCACAAATGTCGGCTCCGCCCTGAACTCCGGAAACCTGTATGAGTTCGGCGCCACCAGCCCGCCCTGTTCGAGCCGTAAAGTCAGATTGAGACACTGGGTCCAGTTGTCTTTGGTGATCTCTCTAAGAACTATTTCAGCCATGCCGCAAAACCTGCCACAAGAAGCCATTCGGGACCTCGGCGAGCCGAATCCCATCCACCGCGATAGGCGACACGCGGGCCAGTTCGCGCGCGGCCACATGCTATTCTAATGCCATGATTCCGAAGCGAGGAGCATATACTTCTTGTGACCTTGGCGCGTTTGGGCGCCGGACTCCTTATCTCCGATACGTCACTACAATTTGGATTATAGCAAACAAAACGTGCGTCGTGAAGCCCCGATTCACCTGCGTGCGCTTCGAGGATAGTTGTCCCGAAGTTGCCCTGATCGCGGCAGCACCGTCCGGGACAAAAAACATTCCCGAAGTGTGCTGGTCCCCGGAGAACTGACTCCTCCACACCACATACCTACTCACATGACGACCCCGAACTCCCGCATGTTCACCCCATCCACCACTTTCCACCACAACCGCCAGACCGGCGAATTCGAGGCCGGCGGCGCCTGATTTGCCCGCATTCCAGAGCAGGCAGGGGCTTCCGAGAAAAAAACGAAAAAATTATCCCCAACCTGCTTGACTGCTTGTAATGCACGCCCTATAATTCAGGGGTAGATTGTGGTAAATTGTGGTAACCAGGGACAGAAGGAGCCTGAGAAATGCCGAAAAGGCAAGACATCGAGACAATCAGCGAAATCCTCGTCGACCCACGACCCCAGGGGTTGAGCGCCGTCTTCATGGTGGAGACCAGGTCGGCCGCCGAAGCCTCCCAACTCGCCGGGATGTTCTCGGAACTGGCCGCGAGTCTCCAGGTCAGGCAGCTCAGCAGGGGCAAGCTCGTCAGCTACGCCGTACAAGCGGACGAATCCGATGCGGCCCTGCTGGAAGAAATAGAGGACATTCTCAAACGCGACTATGCGTTTGTCCTCACGCAGCACTCATTCGACGACCTTATTTACTGCATCCTAACGGAACTCTGCCGGGACACGCGCAGCAGGCTCATACCGGTCCCGAAGTGCAATATATGCGGGAAGCAGGACCCATTCCCTGGGCTGGTTGTGAACCTGTCGGACCAGCAGGGCGCGGTGCTGCTCTCGCGTAACTATTGCTCGAACTGCGCCGCCGGAGCCTGCGCGCCCAGTAACAAGGAGTTCGTGAAATCTCTGCTGGCGGCCGATGAAAGGGACTTCGGCCGACTTGAACGCGCCGAACTCATCAGACGGCCTTCTCGCAAGCGGCCGATCCGGTTTAGGATAAAGGCCGCGATTTAGGGGGTTGTATGTTCTCAGGGGCATACGAACATTCTGTTGACGATAAAGGACGCACGGTCATCCCGGCCAGGTTCCGCCAGAAACTGGGCGAGAAGTTCGTGATGACGCGCGGCCTGCACGGGTGTTTGTGGGTGTTTTCCGAGCGTTCGTGGCCCGAAATCCAGCAGAAACTGACCCCCAAGGGCCTGCTGGACGAACGAGGCCTCAAGCTGGAGAGATACTTCCTCGGGGCCGCGTGCGAGTGCGTGCCCGACAGGCAGGGACGCGTGGCAATCCCTCAGATCCTGATGGCGCACGCGGGGATCAAGACCAATCAAGACGTGTGGGTGGTCGGGCTCACCGATAAAGTGGAAATATGGGACAAGTTAAGATGGGACGAGTTCAACGCCGGCCTCACCGATGAGATCATTGCGGAACTCGGCAAGGAAGTAGAATCAACGCAGTGATGGTGGGGCGGGCAGACTGAGGCGGCGGACGCAAGGAAGCATCCGCCGCCCTCTTTTTGCAATCCTCCCCGAGGGAGTCTCCCTTCCGAACTTTCCACTTTCGACTCCCGACTCTCGACTCCCGACTATCGACTATCGACTATCAACTAAAACCTCGACGGCTCCGAAATCCTCTCTATCGTCTCCGCCAGCAGTTCGTCTTCTTCGAGGTCTATCGCCAGGTCGGCCAGCGCGACGATCCCGACCAGCTTTTCATCCTCCACGATCAGCAGCCGCCGAATCTGGTTGTCGGCCATCATCCGGGCCGCGTCCTCGAGGCTCGACGACTGGCTGCAACTGACCAGGTTCGTCGTCATCACATCGCCGACCTTGGTGTCATTCACATCGAGGCTCTTGGCCACCGCGCGGACCGTGATGTCCCTGTCGGTCACGATCCCCACCAGCTTGTCGCCATCGAGGACCGGGCACGCGCCGATGTCCTCCTGCTGCAACTTGACGGCCACCTGGGCCAGGGTCTCATTTGGGCTGCACGTCACGAGGTCCGTGCTCATCATATCGCCTACATTCATCGCCATCCCTCCACAATGGGTGTTTTGGAGAGTGTTTCCAATGGCGTGGGATGCGAAACGGGGAAGGGAGCGCATCGCAGCGCCCGGCTCAGTCCATGGCCACTTCACCAAGATACGGCTTGGAGATCGTTTCGATGACGTCGGTCGGCTTCTCGATGGCTCTGCCGTCGGCGTCGCGATCGAAATGCTTGAACGTCACATCGACCTTGAAAAAGCGGCAGCCCTGAAACTCGTATGTCGGACAGGGGCTCGGCCACAATCCGCCCGGATACTCGAACACTTTCATCAAGTCTGCGCGGGTCATGCCGGGGCGAATGCTCTGCATTGCCATCAGGCTATCCTGCACCCACCTGTCATTGCGCCAGTCCTCCTTGAGTAGAACCTTGTAGTTAAGGAACATAGCCCGGCCGGCATTGAACGCCTGCATATTCCGGGTGAGGATGACTGTGTCTCCCCACTGGACGTATTCATCAGGCATGTTCATGCCCTGGCCGCCTTCAACCTGCTCGCAAAAGACCTTGCCGTCCTTGGAGTCCACAACCACCAGCTTGTGTCCATGCTGCCCCTCTACCCCCATCCGGTTGAAAGGCAGCAGTATGTTGTTCCCCAAAAGGACCGGGGACGGATGGACACCCGGTGGATCGAGCTGCCACACCAGTTTGCGAGCTTTCGTGTCATAGCAGTAGAGCGTGCGGTGGTCGAAGAAGAGCGCTTGGTCGTCTCTGATGACCACCTTGCTCGCAAATTCATAGCCGCGGTCGACCTCAAACTCGCTGACGATCCGTCCGTCGGCAGGGTCGATCACCAGCATCCGCGACCGGGCCTTCTTCACAAGCTCGCTGTCCTCCTGGCTGGTCAGCTTGTGGCCGGGGCGGCCGATTGGCAGCGTGCCGGCGACGACGAAGAGGAGGTTGTTCGCGAAAACCGGCCCGTGCCAGATGACGCCGGTGCAGTCGATCTTCTTTGTGACGCTGCCGGATGCCGGGTCTATGAAGTAGAGATAGCCGTCATCGCAGCCCGCGACAACCTTGTCTCCCATCACCAATGGCCGGCTGGACGACCCTGCGCCGAGCTGGGCTTTCCAGCGTATCTTGCCGGTCGCCCACTCCACCGCGTAGATGTTGTGGTCATCGCAGCTAGCGTAGGCGACATCACCGGAGAACGTGAGACCGGCCCGGACCGACCGTTTGGTGGGGATCTCTCGAATCAGATCCCCTGTTTTGTCATCGAGGATCACTATGCCTGGCTTGTAGTATTTGCCGTAGGCAACCACCTGCCCGTTTGAAACGGGGTATGACGGCTGGAACGATTCCCCCGGATGCGTCCAGCAGACCTGGCCATTGTCCAACCGCACTTTGGCATTCCCGCGGGGATCGATGGTCGAGGCGACGTAGATGTAATTTGAATCGGTATAGATGCCGTCGGCGGAAGTTTCCTGCCCCAGATTTGCCGCCGTCCACTTCGACCCCAGCGCGAATCCAATGGTATCCGGCTCGGCAGCTTTCGACTGCGAAATCGCCGCGTCGTCTTTGTGCTGCTTATCTGCTGCGGGGAGGTCGCTCTTGAGATCGGCGGCGAATGAGGGGGCCGCCAGACAGATTGCGACAACCACCAAGAACAACTTCCAGAATGACGAAACACGCATTTGCATTGCCTCCTGTAGTTATGCCGGCCCTCGGGTTGACGGGTCGCGCTGGCGCAGGCGTGAACGCGCGCATACGCATTTAGGTTAGACTCCAGCAGACCGGCCTGTGTTCCTTCCACGCCCGTCTGTCTTCATACCTCTACTAGATTATCGGACACGCGCATACGTTAACGCATAATATCTGATTATTGACAATGAGCACAATCTGCTCCCTCTCCCGGGGGAGAGGGCCGGGGTGAGGGCGGAGGTAACAACCAGCCTTACTCCATCACGTTTCACGTTTCACGCATCACGCCTTTAACCATGCCTTCCGAACACCGCCTCATCCTCAAAT
>Ga0209777_10005481_pt1 | contig 14585 bp, 14 predicted proteins | sample FrelakmetHBP12HB_FD_187147 | JGI IMG/M metagenome (GOLD analysis project Ga0209777, IMG submission 187147) | Freshwater lake sediment microbial communities from the University of Notre Dame, USA, for methane emissions studies -HBP12 HB (SPAdes)... | ecosystem: Environmental > Aquatic >...
CCAGGCCCGTTTTTGCCGCTCGTGCGGAATAACTCTGCAGGCAGCCAGCGTCGGAACGGGCACTCCAGCAGCAGCACTCTTCTCAGCCGTTCAGTACGCAGGCTTCTGGAGGCGGCTAGGGGCTAGTTTGATTGATGGACTGCTTGTAGGTGGGGTGTCTTTGGTCATCTACTTCATCTTCATCGTGTCGGCAGGACTGGTAGGATTAGTCGTTGGATACATAGCAGTTTTAATCCTGGGATGGCTATATTATGCGTTGTTGGAGAGCTCATCCCGTCAGGCGACTCTTGGCAAGATGGCACTGGGTATCATAGTCACTGACACCGAAGGTCAGCGGGTTTCCTTTGCAAAGGCGACCGGAAGACACTTCGGCAAGATTGTCTCGGGCATAATACTGGATATAGGGTTTATCATGATCGCCTTCACGGAGAAGAAGCAGGGGCTGCACGATATCATGGCGAACTGCCTTGTGGTGATCAAGAAGTAGTAACTGAAAGACTCTGTTCTCTCAAGAGGGTGCGGCAGAGATGTCCACCCTTACTCTATTCGGTATCAGCCAATTCCCCTCTGTATCCAAGCTGAGGTCGGGGTGGTATGATGTCGAGGGGGCCCTAGCCCATCGGATAGCAACAGGTTGGCACACGCAGCAGCCAAGAATCGTGAAGGGAGGGACAACCATGTCATTGTTCGATTTTCTCCTTGATCCTGATGCCCAGAACGTGGCGAAAGAGGCAAGAGAACTTGCCAAGAACGAGGTGGCCCCGCAGTACCTCAAGGCAATGGATCGTGACGAAGTGAAATTCCCCAGGGATGTCTATACGAAATATGCTGAGCATAACCTGCTGGGGGTCAGATTCCCGAAGGAGTATGGCGGCAGGGGACTTAACTGGGTATCCACCATTGCCGCTCAAGCCGAAATCGGGTGCCTGGGCAACGCTTGCGGCTGTGCTTTTGTTATGCCTGACATAGTCGGCGAAGCATTATTCAGGTTTGGTACAGAAGAACAGAAGCAGAAATACCTCAAACCAATGTTAAAGGGGAAGCTCGTAAGTGCTGAAGCTCTCACCGAACCGCGTGGTGGATCTGACTTTTTCGGAGCCACAAGCAAAGCAGAGGATAAGGGCGATTACTTTCTGGTGAACGGTCAGAAGCGATTCGTTGTGGGTGCCGAAGGGGCGGATTTCTTCCTTGTCTATGTCCGCACCAACTTTAAACCGGACTCCCACCCGTATGAGCGCATCAGCACTGTTATCATCGAACGGTCTCCAGGTGTTGAGGTCAGTTACCTCTATGGTCTGCTGGGAACGCGTGGCGGCGGCACCGGTCGACTTACCTTCCGCAATGTTGAGGTGCCAAAGGAAAACCTCGTAGGACCACTGAATGCGGGCGCTCTGATCTTTAATCGCATGATGGTGCCGGAACGGCTATGCAGTGCCGGGCCAGCTATCGGGGGAATGCATGCGGCACTGGAAATCGCCGCGCGTTACTCAGACCGGCGTATGGCTTTTGGGCGACAGATACGCAAGTTCCAGGCTGTGAACTCAATGTTGGCGCGCGGCGTGACTCTTATGGACGCCAGCGCAGGGATGGTATACCAGGCCGCGCTGGCAGCCGACAGGGATGATCCCAGACTCCGCCGGATAGTCAGCGAAACCAAGAGGTTTGCCACCGATAGTCTGTGGGAAGTGGCGAATATCGCTATGCAGATCCTGGGTGGGATCGGCTATACAGACGTGTATCCCATAGAACGTTTCCTTCGTGATGCCCGGCTAACTCAAATCTGGACGGGGACCAATGAGATCATGGACCAACTCGTCCAGCATGAGTATTACAGCGAGGTTCTGGCTGAACGAGACAAATACCGGAATACGGAAGAAGACGCACTCAGCGCAGATGTCCAGCATGAGAAGATATTTGACGACGATGGAATGTGGCTGGCACACGGGGGCTAAACCGGGATTAATAGTGCCCTAAGCAGGTCACCCAGAAGTGCAGTCTGTGGCTTTTTAATGAGGGCGAACCGGTTCTTTCCTTGATCGATCTACGAAGTGACGTATTGCCAGGAGGGGATGTCTGTGAAGCATGCGGGGCCCAGAATACCGCATTACGGTTCTGATCCTGTCTCTCATAGCAGGCTTGAAACAATGGACAGGACACTTGGCACAAGTCGTCTTACCCTCCTGGAAGGGGCATTTCTCAAGACGCTCCTCAGCATAGACCAGGAGCTCACTGCATTCAGGGCACGGTCTACCACTTCCATGTTGACTGCGACAGTAGAGATCTATCATGACTGCGATGGTCTTGCTTTCCCTGGTTATTCTGGGATGTTTCCTGTCCACTGCAAGTGAATTCTGACACAAAAAGTAGATCCCAGTCTATAGAATCGACCTGCATTGGCCTACACTTTGTATCCAGGCTGAGGTTGGGGTGATACAGGCTGCCTCTGTCCCTCATAGATTGACACGTTCTGGCTAGTCATGCTATTGTCCAAGGCGTATTCCACGTTCCACATAACTATAGCCACTGGTCATCAGGCCAAGGTGAGACTAATCATAAGAGTGGAGGAATTACTATCACTCGGACTGTTGAGCCAAAGCGAACAGCAATCAGCTGGAAGACTGAGGCATTCATCCTCTTCTTGACGATTGCTGCCTTAGCAGGGGTCCTCGGCTACACCATAGCTGACAAGGTTTCTACAGACAACAAGGAGAGCCTGCCAGTTGTGATGTATCGAAGCGCGGTCCTTGGAGAGGTTGCCCAGCCTGTTGGGGACATAGGTGAGGAGGAAAGACAACTCGCTACGCTGATGGTAGACACGTTAGAGAAGACAGGTGGCCAAGGCCTATCAGCTCCTCAGGTTGGCGTTTCACGGAGAATCATAGCCGTGAAACTCGGCAACGGTGTTACGTCGCCGATCATGATTGGCGTCATGATTAACCCGGAAATCATTGCACGAGAAGGAAGTAGTGCCAGCATCGAGGGCTGTCTCAGTCTTCCAAATGGACGAAAGGTGGAGGTGACTCGAAGTGCCCGGATAGCGGTGAGATATCTAACCTTGAGCGGCGAAGAAGCCACGTTAGAGCTAACAGGCTCGGATGCCCGAGTGGTTCAGCATGAAATTGACCATCTGAATGGGATTCTCATCATAGACTACGCCAAGGAATTCAATCTTGATAGTAAGGTGGTGGTCGTGGCAATTGTCATCTACGCAGTTGCTCTCTCCGTGGCATCTGGATTGTATATCTCCAACAGAATGAAAGAAAGAAAGTGAGTTGATGGCTTCAGCAAAGAACGGCGTGGCTGCAGTCCCTCTGAAGGCCATGGCAATCCCAGTGAGGAGTGTCTACCGCTATGGCATAGATGTCAACAGTCATGACTTGGTTAAGGTCATGGCTATCTTGGCGATGGTCGTAGACCACACGGGCAAATTCTTCGTGGATGACAATGTCTGGTTCCGTTTGGTGGGCCGCATGGCAGCCGGACTCTTCTTCTTTCTAGTGGGATATTCAGGTTCATATAGATTCAAATTGCAGATACTGGTTCTCGGCATTGCCCTGTGGACTATCGACATTCTAACCAGTACCCAGCCTACGCTGTGGGGACGTATAACGCCGGTGAACATATTAATCAGTTTCGTGCTGATAAAGGCAATTCTGGATAGTTTCGACCCAGCAGAAATGCGCACCGAATCCCTGTTGATTCTACTGGCCATTCTGATGGTCCTGAGCATTCCTAGCTACCTCGTGTTGGAATATGGCAGCCTCGGTCTCTGCTATGCAATAGGAGCGAGATTGCTACGCCAGCGCCATCCGCTCGGCCGTTCCTGGATTTGTGCCACAGTGGGCATTCATTTTCTGTTTGAGGCGGTTGTGCTCCTCGTATGGAATGACAACGTGTCAGTACACGTCCTTCTCTTTGCTATTCCATTGCTCGCCATTCTGTTCGCCGTGAATCTCGCCATATTCCTGAACTACAAATTTCGCACTTTTCGGGTTGAACCAAGGTGGATGAGGATGCTGTTAGTATACGTGTCCCGGTATTCTCTACAGATCTACTTTTTCCACCTTGCTGCCTTCATGATTGTCTACCGCATTATCTTGCGTTGACCGAGCGAACCGAAAACAGTACGCAATATTGTGCCAAGCCACAGTGCAAACCAATTCTGTAGCATCGCAGCACCCAATATTCTTGTCTCAGATGCATTGCTCACCTCAGCGGCGCCTTGTAGAACTCCAAGCTATCACTCTTTGTATCTAGGCTGAGGTTGGGGTGCTAGTGTGGTGTCATCGTAATACCCATACAATGGATTCCCGCTTGCGCGGGAATGACACGGGCAACTTCTATTGTTAAGTCTTTTCTGAGACACTACACTAGAATGATTGGCGGCAGGTCACCTCTTCCGGCCGGTTCCAAGTACTGAAATTCCCAGGCTCAGCCAGCTTTCTTCAGTATCGCCTTCAGGTCAGTTGAGAGTTGCCTCATACTGGAGATCCACTTATCTACCATAGATGCCGCAGAAAGCCATCCACCGAGTTCACGTCGCTCCAAAGCACCCCTAACCTCAGGGATTTGGGATGGAAGCTGGCCCATTTGTTGGAAGTAGTTCACCGTGGCTGACTCAATCGCCTTCTTTTCGCTATCTTGCAGGAATGGCTTCTTCCACAAAGCCGAGCCCTTATTGAGATGTGATGTGGTAGGGGAATGTGTGCCCGCAAGTCTCTCGCTCACAGCCTCGTGAGCTTCCTGCGCAGCCGTTATTTTCAGACTCAGAGCCAAGATAAATATTCGCAGAGCACTCTCATCATCGGGTCCTATTTGCTCAGCTCTCGCCCGCCATGAACCATCCTGAGGGGAACCAGTTGCATCATCCAGTAGACGTACAATACTGTGCAAAATGAGTTTGGTTTTGTTGTCCATGAACTTCACCTCATTAGGGCTTCTATGGTGCCTTGCCTATCTTATTCTCGGTTATAAGATTTGTCCAGATGTGAGATTTGATGTTGTTTACTAACTCCTTCAACCCCCTGTAGTCCCCCAGTCTTGGGGGACTTTCGAAGGTGGGGGGACACCCCTAGGCCCCCGGCAAAGGGGCTTTGCCCCTCTGCACTCCCCAATTGCTAAACAATCTCGAGATTTTGTGAGAGTTAAGCCAGGGCTAGTCACCTTGAAATCTAATCAATTTCTAAGGTTATTCTCATCTGAGATTAAGCTACCTCGACTATAATGGAGGCAGTCGAAATGACTGGCCAGCCATATTTTAGGAGTCTTAGGGGGAAGGAATGGAAATCCTAGTCACAGGAGCTACAGGTCAACTCGGGAGAGAGGTAGTACCTCGTCTCCTGGAAAAAGGGGACCGTCCAAGATTGCTTGTCCGTGACGTGTCCAAGGCTAAGGCACTGTTTCCTGACTGTGATCTCATTCAGGGAGATATTGTTCGGGATGACCTTGGCATTAAAGAGCCGATGACAGTAGATGCTGTCTACCACCTGGCTGCCGATATCAACCTGGGCGCCATTCGTGACGATAGGGTGTGGGCCACAAACTTTCGGGGTACCGTCAATGTGGCTCGCTTCTGCCAGCAAAACTCAGTGCCTCACCTCTTCTATGCGGGCACGGCCTACACCGAAAAGGGCAGGAACGCTTATGAAAAGTCAAAGAAGGCAGCCGAGCAATTTGTGGAGTCCAGTGGGATTAGGGATAAAACTATCTTCAAGATTGGCATTATCATTCCCAGCCTTAAAGACCCTGGCAGCGCTTCAACTGGAGCGCTGTATCAGTTTGTCAACGGTATCCGCCTGATTCGTGGCCGTGCGGAGGTGGTGAGGAAACGTCTGGAGGGCACGCTCCGCTTGCCTGTCCTGGAGCCCAAATTCAGGGTCAGGGGCCTCCCTGATGCCAGGCTCAATCTAGTGCCTGTTGATGTGGTGGCTGATTCTATTGTGAAGACAACGAAGCCGGGTAAACTATGGCTCACTCACCCTAACCCCCCGAAGCTGTGCGATCTGGCAAAGTGGGTAGGTAAGGCGCTGGGTATCTCCATAGAGTTCAAACCGGATTTTGAAATGTCCGCTCTTGAGGCCCTGTTCCACAAAGGCGCTAACCCGTTTCTCCCTTATCTTTTTGGTGATGAATTCCCTAGTGACCTGAAGGATTGCCCTGACATCAGTCCCGACTTTATCAAAGAAAGCGTAGTTCACAGCACTATTGACATCGATGCACATCTGCCAGTAAGGGGCTGAAGTGATCGTTTACTAATTCCTTCAACCCCCTGTAGTCCCCCACAGTCTTGGGGGACTTTCAAAGGTGGGGGGACACCCCCAAGCGCCCAAGCAATCCAAGAAATCTAATCATTTTCTAATGTTGTTCTCATTTGAGACTAAGCTGCCTCGGCTATAGTGGAGATGCTCGAAAGGTTCCTTACCTTTTGAGAGATGGAGGCAAGCCCATCAGCACGTTTTAGAAGGGGGGTAGCATGCTGACAACAGAGCAAGAAACACAAGTACGGCGAAGGGGAGCCACGTGGTATCCCAAGAGACATGACGACCTGGTGATTGAACGCTGGGCTATGGCATGTAGTGCGACACATAATGACTGCCATGCCTGCAAGTTCCACAATCAATGTCAGGACCTTGCCGACAGGTTGATTGGATGCATCGATGTCCGGTCGCCCATCAGGTATCAAAGGAAGAGGGTCTCAAGGCTGAACAGGACCACTCACAGCCAGGAAAAGGCAAATAACAATTTGAATAGCTGTCGGTGTTGAGATAGATTCAACTACACCCCTATCCTGGCCAGCCTGGCTATCTGATATACCACTATGGCCAGTGAGAAAGAGAGTACCAACTGCAGGCCTATGGAGAAGGCTGTCCAGCGCCAACTTCCGGTCTCCTGCCGAATACACGCTGCCGTCGCAACACAGGGTATGAAGAGGACCTGGGCCACCAGGAACGCTATGGCGGCAGCCGGCGTAAGCATCACTTTCAGTGCCTGACTCAGCCCGGCCTTCTGTTGACCCAGCAACACACCCAGGGTAGCTATGGTGTTCTCTTTGGCCACGAAGCTGGTCAGCAGGGCCACCATGAGCTGCCAGTTCAGCCCCATGAGGTTGCCCACCGGCTGAAGCCATCTCCCAATATCACCCAGGAAGTTCTTATCGACGCTGCCTCCCGGGAAGTAGGACAACAGCCAGATGACTATGGAGACGGCCAGTATGACTGTTCCGGCACGCTTGATGAAGGCCGCTGTGCGTTGCCAGGCACCCACACCGATGGTCCTTGGATTAGGCGAATGGTAAAGCGGCAGTTCCATCATTAAGGTGGCCCTCTTGCTGCCGAGAACAAACCGGCTCATGATCAGGCCCGACACTGCAAGCACCAGCAAACTGAAGGCGATCAATCCCAGCGATACCAGTATCGCTTTTCCTCCGAAAACCGCCGCCGCTATCACTGCGACTACGGCCATTCTGCCGGTGCAGGGTATGAGAGGAGCCAGCAGCACGGTCAGGATGCGGGCCCGTTTCGATTCGATGATGCGCGTTCCCATTACCGCCGGGACATTGCAGCCAAAACCCAGGAGCAGCGGCAAGGATGATTTCCCATGCAGTCCCAGGAGATGCATATACCTGTCCGTGACGAACGCCACCCGTGCCGTATACCCAATGTCTTCCAGAAACCCCCAGACCACAAAGAAGAGGAACAGTATCGGAATGAAGGTGAGAACCGTTCCCACCCCACCCAGAAGGCCGTTCCCCAGGAAGCTCTGCAGCCAACCGGGCGCGAAATGCATATGGTCGAAGACCAATGACTGCGCCCTCTCGATAAGACTGACCTGGAGGAAATGCTGTGTGGGAACTCCTATGCCATAGACCACCAGGAAGACAAGGCCCATGACTGCCAGCAGGATAGCCAGGCCCAGCATGGGATGGGTGGCCGCCCGGTCGAGCTTCTCCGTGAGAGAGACCCGGCCCAGAGGAGGTCTCTCTTGAGCCGATGACAGCACGCTATTGACCCAGTCGAAGCGCAGTCCGGCCATGGTTATCGCCGCGGACTCCTTGTCGCTAAGGAAGGAGTCGAGCTCTGACTGTTGGGCCTCGGGCAGGCGCTCGTGAAGCAGCTTGTTGATCTGGCTGTCGCCTTCCAGAACCTTCATAGCCGCCCAGTGTCTGGGGTAGGGCACTGTGTCCTCGTCCGTCAGAAGCTGTTCGATGTGAGTTATATCAGCCTCTATCTGGCTATCCGACTCAATATGTCTTACCGTTCGGGAGCCAACGGGTAGACTGCACTCACTGCCAATCACTTCTATCAGCTCCTTGAGTCCCTGGTTCTTTCTGGCAACCATGGGGACAACCGGTATATTAAGCGCCGACTCCAGCGCCTTGAGATCGATCTTCATTCCCTCTTGCCGGGCGACGTCCATCATATTCAGGGCAATCAGGAGCCGCGGCGCCAGCTCTGCGAGTTCAGCCACAAGATACAGATTGCGCTCCAGGCTGGCCGCATTCAGCAGGGCAACAACGAGGTCCGGCTTTTCCGTTACCAGAAAGTCTCTGGTGATCTGCTCTTCGACCGAGTTGGCCGTGAGACTGTATGTGCCCGGCAAATCGACCAACTTGATGGTCAGACCGTTGTGGTGCAACACGCCGGTTTTCTGTTCGACCGTCTTCCCGGGCCAGTTGCCCACATGTTGAGAGAGACCGGTCAGAAGGTTGAAGACGGTGCTCTTACCTACGTTTGGAGTGCCGACCAAGGCTACGACAACGGTCTTCTCGTCAGGTTTCTCTATCATCCAGCGCTTTCTCGCCTCACCATCATCTTGCTGGCCATTCCCTGACCAAGAGCTACTTCCGTATCGTGAATCTTAACCAGGACCGGACCTCTCCCAAAGTTCTTAATCATTCTCACCGGACTGCCTGGAGTGAATCCCATGGAGAGACACCGCCCCAACATCTCTCTCTCACCTGTGTAGGACTTGAGGACGCCTGATTCTCCGGTGCGGAGTCCGCTCATGGGGATTTCTTCCTCGGCCGTCTCCTCTTTAGAGGAAAGAGGTCTTGCCAGGAGACAGTCCGCAGTCTCCTTGTCCAACACCAGTCTTTGGCTGTCCAGTTTCAACTTCAGGGACCCATCGCTATCTTTCTTTTCGATCGATACGACCGCGTTTGGCTTCAACCCCCATTTCTCTATCCTCCTCAGCAGCCGGGGCTCCTCTTTGGCCACTGCGGAGATGCACACCCTCTGCCGTAGCTTGAATTCCGAAAGCGGCCTGATCCCCTGATCCCTCACATTGCCATCCTTGTCCGGAATCGGTTGGCCATGAGGGCAGGTATCGGTCTCGCCCAGGAGTGAGGCAAGCCGTTCCTCCGTCTCCGAAGAAGTGGCGTGCTCCAGACGGCAGGCTTCAGTGTGTACCCTATCCCATTTCACGCCGAGTATATCCGTCAGGAACCTCTCCCATAGGCGATGCCGCCTGATAACCGATAATGCTGCCTGTTTGCCTTCTGCAGTAAGCGAAGCCCCTCTGTTGGGTTCGTAGTCTATCAGCCCCATCGACTCCAGCCTTCGCATCATATCGGTGACGGCTGGCAAAGACACTCCCAGATCCGCCGCCAGAGCAGATGTAGAAACCGGCGTCTCGGTCAACTGTCTTCTATGAATCGCCTCCAAATACTCTTCTACCCGTTCGCTTTTCATATCAACCTCCAGCAATGATTTAAGTTGACTTAACTTAAGCTGGCTTAAGTATAGCATCTCTCAGGGGAATAGGGCAAGCCGGTATGCATCCTCTCATGCGGAGTCTGAAGCACAATGATGGCGACCGTGGTTCTCCCTGGCCTGCCTCAGAGAAACCGGATCTGCTCGGATGCCAGACTGTGGATGGAGAATGAAACCTATCGTGGGGAGCAGAGACTCAGTCTGCCTTATGAAGATAGCGCTGCTTTAGAGGACTTCAGGCTGTCCCCTTCTGTGGCCAAGCTGAGGTTGCCAGGTTGATGTGGTAGAATGTCGCCGGACATTCTGCAGGGATGGAAGTCAGCCGGGTGGATTCTATGGAGCGCGGGGTGAGATGTCAATTCGTACTGTTGAAATTCACCGATATGGCCAGTACAATGGCGATCAGAGTCTCATAGATCAGATTCTCCCTGCTGTCGGGTAGCCATAGATATCCCATCAGGGAAAGGAGAGATCATGGATAACTCAGTGATCATTATCGGTGCCGGCTTTGGAGGGCTGTCTGCCGGATGCTACGGGCAGATGAACGGCTACCGGACCAGCATCTTTGAGATGCACGATAAGCCGGGGGGACTCTGCACCGCATGGCAGCGCAAGGGCTACACTATAGATGGCTGCCTGCACTGGCTGGTGGGCTCAGCGCCTGGCGGTGCCATTCCAGGGCTATATTTCCTCTGGCAGGAACTCGGTGCTTTGCAGGGGCAGCAGGTAATAGACCTCGATTACTTCTATCGGATCGAAGGCGTTGACGGCAGGGCCTTCAACATCTACAGCGACATTGACAGCCTGGAGCAGCACATGAAGGACTTGGCACCCGAGGATGTGAGGGTTATCAGTGAGTACTGCAAAGCTGCGCGCCGCTTCTGCCGCCTTGACCTGCCTGTGGACAAGCCGCCTGAGATGTACACGCCTTTCGAAGGGTTGAGGTTTATGTTCAAGATCCTTCCCTTCCTTGGCGATCTGAGGAAGTGGAGCCGCATGACGATGAAGGACTTTGCCATGGAGTTCAAGAGCCCGCTGCTGCGGGATGCCTGGCAACAGGGGCAAGCGGTCTGGCGACCGGAGTTCTCCCCCTTCTTCATAATGATGACTCTATCCGCGCTGCATCAAAAGTCGGCCGGCTATGTCATCGGCGGCTCTATGAAGTTGTCCCGTGCCATTGAAAAACGTTATCTCGACCTGGGCGGCGAGATCAGATACAAATCACGCGTGGCTGAGATACTGGTGGAGAATGACTGCGCCGTGGGCGTCAAATTGGCTGATGGCAGCGAACACCGCGCTGATTATGTGATCTCGGCGGCTGATGGACATGCCACCATTTTTGAGATGCTCGGTGGGAAGTATATCAATGAGAAAATTCGTGGCTACTATGAGAAACTCCCCATCTTCTCTCCTCTGATCTACATCGGCCTGGGGGTCAACCGTTCCTTTAAGGAGATGCCCCAGATAGTTTCCGGTTTTGCTTTCCCCCTGGACAAACCGGTGGTGATCGCCGGCGAAGAGAGAAAATGGCTGAGTGTGCGCATTCACAACTTCGATCCGACCCTGGCTCCGGAGGGAAAGTCACTGCTTACGGTGATGATCGAGTCCAATTACCCCTACTGGGATTCGCTTCGCCAGGACATGGCGCGTTATACAGCCGAGAAGGAACAGATTGCCGAAACGGTGGTGGCTCTGCTCGATAAGCGTTTCCCCGGCCTGTCGTCTCAAGTAGAGATGCGGGATGTGGCCACGCCGGTTACCTTTCATCGCTATACCGGAAACTGGCAGGGTACTTTTGAAGGCTGGCTACTGACGCCGGAGACGGTGAACCTGCGTATGAAGAAGACTCTGCCCGGGCTGGACCGCTTCTATATGGCGGGGCAATGGGTGCAGCCGGGCGGCGGCCTGCCCAGCGGCGCCATGACCGGACGCTATGTGGTACAGATGATGTGTAAGCGTGATAGAAAACGCTTTGCGGCCACAGTTCCGTGAGATAGCGGTCGGGTTTCAGGATTCACCCAAAGCCCTTACCCGATATGAACGTGCAGTAGCCGTAGCTGATGGGTCCTTCCTTGGTTGCCTCGCAGGGGAACTCAGGGCATTCAAAGCACAGCCTGATGCCCTTATGAAAAGCACATGTGGCTATCTTGCACATCTTGTTCTCCTTTGGTGTGCATCCCTGCACTCCGTTGGGGCATTTGCCCCTGACCATCAGAGGACATTTTTCGCAGGCAATCCCGCATACACCTATCTTCATTTTGTGTCTCCTTACACTTTACTTTTTGCCTGTAGCCCTAAGTCGTGAGGAATTCGTAAACAAGCTTGTTGAATTCGTCTGCGCGCTCGCGCTGCGGGGCGTGGCCACAGCGGGGGAAAATATGCAACTCGCAATTTGGGATCAGGCTGTGGGCCAGCATGGCTTGGGATGAGGGCAGATACGGGTCCCTTTCTCCCCAAACAATCATTGTACGGGGTTGCAGTCCTCCTAGACGACTTAGGAATACCCAGTCCTCTTTCGGGTTCTTCTGTAACTTGGCCCTTCTCTCCTCTTTCCGGGCTATCCTCTTTATTCCTCTGATCAGCAGAAGGCGCAACTGTGCCTTTCGCCCTATCTCTCCAAGACCCCCGCTGTCTACCAGGACAAGCCTCATGACATTATCAGGGAAAGACAGGGCAAAGGATAGAGCCACTATTCCCCCGAGGGAGTGGCCTATGATGTGGACTGCTTCGATGCCGGCGGCTTCCATAAAATCTTTCAGGAAGGATGCTGCCCAGGACGGAGAAAGGGGCGAGCCGGGCGACTGGCTGAGACCGAAACCCGGCATATCCGGAGCGTAAATGCGGAAACCACTGGCGAAAAAGGTGAGATTCTCCTGCCATTCATGCCAGTCGTTACCACTGCCGTGGATCATGACAAGTGGCGGGCCGCTCCCCAGGCATTTGTAATGGATATCAAGTCCTTGTATCTTTGCCCAGCGGCTTGAGGGATCCGGTTTATCCGGTGTTGTCTGCAGATCCGCTTCCGTTATCCCCACGAATAGTGCTCTTTTCTATCGCTGCTCCAGTGTTCCACTCCGTTATCACGTATCAATTCCAGATGATACTCCAGATTGGGGTGAACTTTCTTCAGCGGGTCGAGTAATTCACAGTGCTTGTAGTTCCGGCATTCCCAGCAACCTTCAAGCCGGTTCTTGACAGCGCATTCTCTGACCTTGCAACCCGGTTTGCCTCCTCCTGCCCTGCACGGAGCAGGGCATTCCAGTTTTCTGATCTCCTGAAGGATACCGACAAAATCAGGATATTTCCGGAACACTTCGCTGCTTCTTGATTTTAGCTCAGCATACTTTTCAAACTGAAGTGTTGTCAGGGTGTTTTCTACCTCTTCCAGAATGGAGAAGAGGTGTTTGTTTGAAGGGATGCAGTCCAGGCAATACAAACCGCAAAAAGCCGTGTATTTTTTACTGTCTACCATAGTCCTTTTCTTTCCCTGTCATTCTGGCGAAAGCAGGAATCCATATAGTGGTCTTCCAGCACCTCAAGAGAGGATGGTGTGCCAGGCGACCATTGTATTATTGTATTATATAATGGCGCTGTTATTCGAGAACAGCATACAGTGAATCGATGGACAGAGTAGTGCTGCCATGAGATGGTTCACATGCCACATTATGATCTTGCTTCCAAAGCCGGGATTGGATTGAAGTTGCATAAGAAGGAGTGTTGATGATGGAAAGCAGTGATCTGATTGCCTATTGCGGGCTTTATTGCGGTGACTGTGTTATGCATAAGGGGGAGGTTGCTGACCTGGCCAGGGATTTGAGAAAGAAGCTGAGAGAGGCCAAGTTCGCCCGAGTGGCTCAGGGATTGTCCAAGGTCTTCAAGGACTTTGAGGACTACGACCGGTGTTACCAGGTTCTTGGCGCTATGGTAAGGTTGCGTTGCAGGCGAACTTGCCGAGCTGGTGGCGGACCGCCCGCGTGCAAAATGAGGAACTGTTGCCGGAAGAAGGGCATTCAGGGCTGCTGGGAGTGTGGGGAATTCGAATCCTGCCAGAAGCTGGAGTTCTTAGCGTCTGTTCACGGGGACGCTCACCTGAAGAACCTTCGGAAGTTGAGTAAACAAGGCGTGGATAGTTTTCTCAAAGGTCCACGGAGTGGTAATTCTACAGGTTTATAGGGCTCGCAGGGTGGGTGAAGCGTACCGGAACCCACCATAATCTTCCTGGAACAGGTATCGTATCTTCCGTATGTCCGCAGGGGCGGTTCGCGGATCGCCCCTACCTTCCGAATTCTTTGAAGCGGTAGCCCAGGCCCCGCTCGCTGAGGATGTACCTGGGGTTCTTGGGGTCTTTCTCTATCTTCTGCCTCAGATATGTTACATAGAGCCGCACGTACTGATCCTCATCACGATATTCCGTTCCCCACACCCTGGAAAGCAGCATCTCATGGGTCAGTAGTTTGCCGGCATTGGTCACCAGTTGATAGAGCAAGCGGTACTCGGTAGGCCTCAGGCGGACCTCCTTCCCCCGGACGATGACCTTCCGCTGGTCGAAGTTGATCCGCAGTTCATCATCAACCGCGATCTCTGATCCGGCTGCCGCTGTTGCCGGCTCTGTCCTCCTGAGCACCGCCCTTATGCGGGAAACCAGCTCCCTCGGGCCGAAGGGTTTGGTGATGTAATCGTCAGCGCCCAGGTCAAGCCCTCTGATACGGTCAACCTCTTCTCCCTTGGCACTAAGGAAGATGACCGGAATCGCCGAGATATCCCGGAGCTTTTCAAGGGTTTCAAACCCATCTATGTCGGGCATCATGATGTCCAGGACCACCAGGTCGGGCATCTCCCTGGCTGCCTTCTCCAGTGCCTCATAGCCATTGGCGG
>Ga0209777_10005482_pt1 | contig 14583 bp, 12 predicted proteins | sample FrelakmetHBP12HB_FD_187147 | JGI IMG/M metagenome (GOLD analysis project Ga0209777, IMG submission 187147) | Freshwater lake sediment microbial communities from the University of Notre Dame, USA, for methane emissions studies -HBP12 HB (SPAdes)... | ecosystem: Environmental > Aquatic >...
TCGACGTGGTGGCCCAGCGGGCCAACCTTTACATCGCCAAGGCGGCCGTGGGGGCGAGCGGTGCGAGCCGCTGGGACCTGGCCGACAGCCGCAGCCTGCCGGCCGACTTTGCGACGGGCAAGGGGCCGTGACGCTGGGGTTGGCTGAATCCTGCGCCGACCGCGTGCTGGCGGGCGGACGCATCGAGCGCGAAGAGGCCCTCGCCGTGCTGGCGGCGGCCCGGCACGATCCGTGGCCGCTCCTCTTCGCCGCCGATCGCATCCGCCGCCGGTTGCGCGGCCGGCGCATCTTCTTGTGCAGCATCGCTCCGGTCAAGCTCGGACGTTGCGGCGAGGACTGCCGCTGGTGCGCCCAGAGCGCCCGGTGGCCGACGGGCCTTGAGCCGCGCGGCCTGCCGCCGGGCGACGAACTGGTGGCCCTGGCGCGCGAGGCGTCGGCCAACGGCTCTTCGCATTTTGGCCTGGTCTCCAGCGGCGCGCGCCTGTCGGCGGCGGAATTCGAAATCGTGTCCGAGATGGCCGCGCGAATCCGCCGGGAAACCGGCCTGGCCGTCTGCGGCAGCTTCGGTTCGCTCACGCCCGCGGAGGCCCGGCGGCTGGCCGACGCCGGCTTCGTCCGCTACAACCATAACCTCGAGACCTCCGCGAGGCACTTCCCGCGGGTCTGTTCGACCCATTCCTACGAGGACCGCGTCCGGACCGGCCGCGCGGTTCTGGGCGCCGGCATGGAGCTTTGTGCGGGCGGCATCCTGGGGATCGGCGAGGCCGATGAGGACCGCGTCGACCTCGCCCTGGCCGTCCGCGACCTCGGGTCGCACGTCGTCCCGCTCAACTTCCTGCATCCCATCCCCGGCACGCCGCTCGCGCATGCCGAGCCGATTCCGCCGATGGAGATACTTTCGATCGTGGCCATGTTCCGCCTGGTCCTGCCGGACCGCATCCTCAAGCTGGCCGGCGGGCGCGAGCGGAACCTGCGCGGCCTCCAGGCCCTCATGTTCATGGCCGGGGCCGATTCCACGATGGTCGGCAATTACCTGACGACGACCGGCCGCCCCGCCGCCGAGGACCTGGCGATGATCCGCGACCTGGGCCTGGCTCCGGCGTCAGGGGACGCTTAGAGCCTATCCGGATGACGCTGTGGCACCGCCGCCCTCGGCGGTGCGGGTGGGTGCCTGCCATTCTGCACCGCCGAGGGCGGCGGTGCCACAGGGCTCATTCGGGTGGGTACTTAGCGTGACGCGCGTCGTCGTAACCGGCCTCGGGCTCGTGCTTCCTCACGGCATCGGCCTCCAGGCCGCCGACGCCGTCTTCCGCGGCCGAAGCGCCGTCCGCCGGCTTCCCGGCATGGCGGGTCTGGACGACGCTACGGGCGCCCCGCTCCTCGAGCTCGACCCTCCCGCCGGCACGGAGCAGGCGGATCGGGCGCTCCAGTTTGCCGCCGCCGCGGCCGATGAGGCCTGGAAGACCGCCGGCCTCGATAGTCGCCACATCGACATGAGTCGCGTTGCCGCCGTCCTCAGCCTGAGCAAGGGGGCGATCGTCGGGTTGGCTGCGCGGCACAGCCTGCCTCGGGCGGAGCAGGGGCCATGGCTGGACCTCGCGCCCGACGCCGGGACGCGGCTCGTGGCGGCCCGCCTGGGCCTCGGCGGCCCGCTGGGGTCGCCCATCACGGCATGCGCCTCGGGCGCCCACGCCCTGGCGTGGGGCGTCAAGCTGATCGAGCACGGCGTCGCGGACTTCGCACTCGTCGGCGCCGCCGAGGCGTCCCTGCACCCAATGGTGATCGGCTCCTACATGCGGATGGGCGTTCTGGCGGACGGCGGGGACGATCCGGCCTCGTCGGTCCGTCCCTTTTCCGCGACGCGACGCGGCTTCGCCATCGGCGAAGGCGCCGGCGTCCTTGTCCTCGAATCGGCCTCGGTGGCCGCGCGGCGAGGCGCCCGGGGCTATGCCGAAGTGGCCGGCCTGGCGCTCGGCACCCACGCCGGCGGACTCACGGGCATGGAGCCGAGCGGCGAGAGCCTGGCGCGCCTGGCGTCGATGGCGCTGGAGCGGGCCGGCGTCCGGCCGGCCGAAGTGGACTACGTGAACGCCCATGGCACGGCCACCGCCGGGAACGATCTGGCCGAGGCGCGGGCGATCCGCCTGGCCCTCGGGCCTGCGGCCGACGGGGTGAGCGTCTCCTCGACCAAGGGGGCTCATGGACATCTCTTGGGGGCGGCCGCCGCCGTGGAGCTCGTGCTGGCGGTCCTGGCGATGGGCCGGGGCGAAGTGCCGCCGACCGCGAACCTGACGGACCCGGACCCCGAAATCCGGCTGGATTGCACGCCCCTCGCGCCACGGCGGCGGCCCCTGCGCTGCGTGCTCAAGCTGGCGTCGGGATTCGGCGGCCAGGCGGCGGCGATCTGCCTCATTGCAGGCTGAGGTCGGGCATCGGCCAGAACGCGGGCAGCGGATGCAGCGTCTTGGCGACGCTTGGCACGGTCTCAAGGGAAAGCGTCTTCCGCGTCTCCTTGAGATAGGCGATCTGGGCGGCCGCTTTCGCCCGCATGTCCTTGGCCGCCCGCAGCGCGTCGGCCGAGCCGCCGCGCTTCTCCAGGTCGGCGATGTGCGCGTCCCAGAACGCGAGGGCCGCCTCCCAGGCCGTGACCGCCTCGTCCCACCGGGCCAGGCCGCGGTTGAGGGTTTCACGGGCGAGCCGTTCCGTTTCACGCTGGCCGGCGTACTGGCTGCTTTCGATGACGGCGGCATAGGCGCCGGCGGTCGCCTTGGCGGCCAGGCAGAGCGGGAGGTTGTCGTACGTCAACTCGGCCTGGAACTCGCGGAGTTCCTGGACGGCCGCATCGGCCTCGTTGTAGAACCGGCGCCAGTTGTTGATGAGGTCGGGGGCGATGCCGGCGTTCTCGAACCGGACGACGTGGGCGCGCCACTCGCGGCGCGCCCATTCCCACTGGGGCACCGCCTCGCGGATCTTCTTCAGTCCGTGGTCGTAAGCCTCCCGAGCCGCCGGCTCCCGGCCGGCGCGCCTCAGGTCCATGCTTTCCTTCAGCAGGTCGTATCCCTCGAGCGTCGTCTCCGTCGCATAGTAGCGGAGGCTGTGCGGCGCCTGGCTGTAGATGACCTGCTTCGTGAGTCCGCCGTGGACGAGCGTGTTTTCCTGGTCGTTGGCTCGCCGGGCACGGTCGTACCACTCGTACGCGAGGAGGAACGTGCTGCGGCCCTCGTCTTCCTTGACGCGCTTGCGGTAGTACGCCGCCTCCTGCGACCGGCCGAGCTTCTCGGAGTAGACGCGTCCGATTTCCGCCATGATTTCGGCATTGTTCGGGTTGCGGCGGAAGCCCTCGCTTCCGTACTCGGCCGCCACCCGGATCCACTTGTACCGGACGTCGAGCGACTGGAACTGCACGGACACGTTGTAGGCGATGTTGTCGATGTTGAACACCACCACCGCCGGGTAATCGGCCTGGAGCGCCTCGATCTTCGTGTACCGGTCGATCAGATCGAAATGAATGCGTTTCGTCTTCTCGTCCTCGACGCTCATCCAGAGCCAGATCACGTAAGGGCCGCGGAACCCGCCCAGGATGAGCGTGACGGCCTGCGTCGGCAGGTCCCTCAGGTCGGTCTCCGCCTGGCCGGGCACCAGGCGGATGTGGGAACCGGCCGCCGTCGTGAAGCCGAACTGCGACGCCAGGGCCAGCCGTCGCGCCGCCGGCTCGCGGTTGCCGAGGACCCGTTGCCGCCACGGCTCCACGAGATAGTGCCGCACCGGGTGCACCACCGCGCCCAGGAAGACGAGCAGGGCGAGGGCGTACAGGACGGTCCTCCCCCCGCCGGACTCGGCAGGGGAGGCGTGGGGCAGGGGCCCCTGGCGGCGGCCGTCGGCCTGGCTCATGCGGCCACCTCCCGGTGCCGGAACAAGAGCGCACCCACGAGCACCAGCGCGGCCACCGCGATGGCCGACCACAGGAACGCATCGCCCAACTCCGCCAGGGCCATCGCCTGGCCCATGCGCACGTTCTCGCCCGGCAGCATCGACTGCAAGCTCGGCAAGGGCGGCGACACGCGGTTGACGATCCACTCCCAGTGCAGCCACTGCGGCCAGTCCTGGCCCCACCTGAGGAGAGCCGCGGCCATGTCCGCGACGACCGTCTGATGCCGGATGAAGTCCCGCGCAAACGCCATGATGACGAACGTCATTCCGCCCAGGACGCTGACGAACCAGGCGAACCGCGTGCTCAGGAGGACGCCGAACGCCACGAGGACCGAGCCGAAGCACCAGACGTTGAGCATGCTCTTCGCAAGGTTCAGGACGAACGGCCCGCCTTCGGCCCGGATGCGGACGCTTTCCGGAAGGAGGCCGAGGAAATCGTCGTCGGTCTCGCTCTCGAGACGGACCTCGAGCGGCCCGCCGTGCCAGAACGTGCGGTCGAGGTACAGGATCGTCGAATGATACCCCTCGGGCGTGAACTCGAACGAGCGCGTCTGGCCCGTCTGCGGATTGAGGAAAGCCGCCCGGGCGGTCGACGTGATCGTCGGCGGCCCCCACGACTGGAGCGAGAAACCGATCTCGACGGCCGTATTCCCCGCGGCAAGCTCGCCTTCGGGGACGGTGTCGAAGCGGAAAGCCGCCTGCGCGCGCGGCACACGGGACCGCCCGACGAGCCACTGCCGGCCGCGCTCGCTCCCGACCGCGACGGCCGGCCCGGGAATCGACGGGCTGACCTTGCCGGCGGACCCTTGGATACTGGCCGATGCGGGGCCGGCGCCGACCAGCAGGCCGTCGCCCGTGGCATAAAGCTGGAGCTCCGCGGCGCCGTCGGGGGGCATCTGGAGCGATCCGGGAGCCGCCGGGCCGCCCGCCATGACCACGGGGATGCGGAGCAGCCCGTCCGGCGGGACGTCGAACTTCTGTGCCATCCGCTGCTCGGTTTCCGGCGGAACGTTGCGGCCGGACGCCCGGCTTTCGGGCGTTGGCACGAGGCCCACGATGAGCTGGGGCGGCTTTGCGGAGGCGGTCCCGGCGGCCCGCGTCGTCAATTGCAGCCGCAGCTCGGCGGACCCTTCACCCACCCAATCGCGCAGGGGCGTCTGCGTGAGGTCCCAGCGGAACCGGGCGCCCGAGTTGCTCAGGATCCACCGAAGCGACGTGTCGGACGCCAGCCCTTGCGGGTCGAGAATGGCAAAGTCGGGGCCCGAGTCGGCCCGGTGATAGCGATACGTCTGGAGGGGTCCGAGTTGGGCGACCGCCTCGACGGCGTTCAGGTCGGCCGGGTGAGCCACCCAGCCTCGGGCCTCGGCCACGTGCCGGCCCGCCAGGGCGCGAATCTCGGCCGCGCGCACGCAGATATACCCATAGCCCCCGGCCGCCACCACGAGCAGCATTCCGAGCAGCAGGAGCGACATGCCGGCCGTCTTCCCGGCCACGAATTCCAGGGCGCTGAGGGGCTTGGTGCAGACCGTGTAGGCGGTCTTCGACTCGATCTCCGACGGGATGGAATAGGTGGCGAAGAACACGCCGACGAGCACCGCGAGGATCGCCATCACCAGGAGCGTCGCCGAGAACGCCGCGGGAATCCCCTCGAAGATGGGATCGAAGCGCGGGCTGGAGGCGTCGGCCACGACGAGCACCACGAGCGCCAGCGGGGCCAGGAGCCAGAGCCGCATCCGCAGGCCCTGGACGAGCGTCACCCGGGCGACCGCCCCGATGCGGCGCAGGGGCCAGGGCGACCGGCCGGGCGCCGGGCGGTTGCCGCGTGAAGCCTCAGGGGCGGCCATGATCGTCACCCCCGGGCCGCGACGGGCCGGCGGGCGGCGGCTTGGCGGATTCCGGACGGCCGCCCGCCTCGCCTCGAATCACACGCAAAAACAGATCTTCAAGTGTCGTGGCAGGGGGGTCCGTCGAAACCACCTGGGCGCCCGTCGCCTCCACGGCGGCCACGATCCGGCGTGCGGCCTCGGGCGTCACCCCGCGGGCCTGGACCTGGAAAACGTCGCGTTGCAGGAGGAGGTCCCGCACGCGGCCCAGTTCCTTCAGTTCGCCGCGCGCGAGGATCCCTATCCGGTCGCACACGTCCTGCACGTCCGCCAGCAGGTGCGACGACAGGAGGATCGTCTTGCCTTGACCTTTCAGGCGCAGGATGAGGTCTTTCATCTCGCGCGTCCCGATCGGGTCCAGGCCCGACGTCGGCTCGTCGAGGAGCAGGAGCTCCGGGTCGTTGACGAGCGCCTGCGCCAGGCCGATCCGGCGGCTCATCCCCTTGGAGTATTCCTTCAGTTGCCGCGCGCGAGCCCGACGGTCCAGGCCCACGAGGTCCAGGAGCTCGTCCGTCTTGCGGCGGCGGTCCGCCCGGGAAAGGCCGAACAGGCGGCCGTAGAAATCGAGGGTTTCCTCGCCGGTCAGGAACCGGTGCAGGTAGGATTCTTCGGGCAGGTATCCGATCTTCTGGTTGACGGCCGGCGTGCCCGGGGCCATGCCGAGGATTTCCGCGCGGCCGGCGGACGGGAATACGAGGCCCAGGAGGAGCTTGATCGTCGTGCTCTTGCCGGAACCGTTCGGCCCGAGCAGGCCGAAGATTTCGCCGCGCACCAACGCCAAGTCGAGCCCCGTCAAGGCATGCACCTTGTCGCGGCCCCAGAAATCCCTGTACGTCTTCGTCAGGCCGAAGGTGGCAACCGGCGGAATTTCAGCCATAGGCAGGTCCCCACGCCCCAGCCCAGGGCCTCAGCCAGACGCCTGTGGCCAGGGGCGTAGCGGCTACTTGCTGCCGAAGCGTTGCTTGCGGATCCCCTGGCGGACGGCCTTGCGCAGAGCGCGGCGCTTGCGTTCGCTGGGCTTCTCGTAGTAGCTGTTCCTCTTGATTTCCTTCGTGAGACCTTCCTTCTCACAGAGCTTCTTGAAACGCTTCAGCATCTGCTCGACCGTCTCATTTCCTCGCGACCGGATCTTCAACATGTCGTTTCGTGCTCCCTCCAGAGTGTACCGAGCGACCGTGTCCCAAACCGAGTCTTTCACTATATCTTCCCGCTTGGCATCCAGCAAGGAGTTTCCGCCGGAGATTGCGGGCAATCAGTACCGGGTGCCCGGTACTCGCATGCCGGGTGGGACGGCCACGCCGACGTTGGCGTGCTCTGACCGTGTGGCACTGGTGGCTTGTCCACCAGTGATCATCATAGTGCCGTTGAGCATGTGCGTTGCTGCGTGGGCGCAGGGTACGGTTGCCGCACGACTCACAGGCGCGGCCACTGGTGGACAAGCCACCAGTGCCACACACGGCAACGGTAACATCCGCCACCGTGGGACACGCCCGAACTGGGCCGGGTTCCGAAGGTCCGATAATACGTGTTATGTTGCGCGACGGGTGCGGCGGGCTGGGGGCGGGAAATTGGCGGTTTCGTGGCTCTTTTCATGGGGTCTCAGCGATGCGGCGGGCGGCCGTATTCGTGGCCGTGATCTTGCCGGGTGCCATGCTTTCGCGCCGTTGCGCAAGCATGTTTTCCGCAGGTCGAAGACCCTGCTTTCGCAACAGCGCGAAAGCATGGCACCCACAAGATCAAGTGTCCAGAGATTACGATTCGAGCAGGTCGTCGTCCGAGATCTCGATCACATCGTCGGTCTTCGCCTGGCCTGGTTTGGCCGGAGGCTTAGCGGTTGGCGACTTGGCGGCCGGCGGTTTCGGCGAGGCCGCGCTCGCGGGCTTCTTCGGGCCTGCCATCTTCTCCAGGCTGGAGAGGAAATCGGCGGGACTTGTCTTGGTGCCGGACTTGCCCGGAATGGCGATCTTGCCGCCGGCGGGCGCTTTCGGCTTGAGCCCCGGCATGGCCGCGGCCGGCTTCGCCGGCGCTGCCTTCGGTTGCGGCGCGGTCGGTTTGGCCTTGACGACCGGCGCGGGCGCCGGGGGCTCGACCGCCTCGGCTTCGACCGGCTCTTCCGTGGGTTCGGGCATCCCGACGCCATCGATGACCAAGGCAAACGTCAGCGGCCCGATGGCGACCTCGTCGCCGGCCTTGAGGGCCTGCTCGCCGACGACCTTGGTGCCGTTGACGAACGAGCCGTTGCCGCTCCCATTGTCTCGCAGGATGAGCTTGCCGCCCTCGTGGATGATCTCGCAATGATGCCGCGAGATGAGGGCCGACGCGATGATGAGGTCGCTGTCTTCGGCGCGACCCACCTTGAGGATCCCCGTCGGGATCTCCACCTCTTTGCCCTTCGGATTTCCTTTGACCAGGTGGAGCTTGACTTCCATTGCCAGGGTCCTCCGCCAGCGGATTCCATAGGGGGCGAATGAACGGACCGATTATTACCACAAGGCCCGGAGCCAATCAATAACAATTTCGCCCGGAGCAACCTTGCCACGCGGGTGCCACGGCTTGCTTGCAAGCCGTGACGCGGGAGGACACGGGTTGCAAGCAACCCGTGGCACCCGGCAGCCTGCACGTGGCCGGTTATTCGGATAGGCTCTAAGTATGACACAAGCATCCTAATGCGCTAAAGCCCCCCTTGAGGGATGCCGATAGTCAGGGTGTCAACGATGGGTCACGACGCGTCTGGATACAACCTGTCGCGGTCTCGGCCGACGCCCTGCCGAACGGGACGTTGACCGGTGGCCGCAGGAAAATCACCAGGATTCCGGCTGCGCCTTGCACTCACCGCGGAAAGTTGGCAACGGGTCCCCTACCCCAGCCAACGTGCGTAAGGCGTCTAACTTGTTGTGTATGCAGAAGTTGCGCACGTTCGGCCTTCGCCCTTGAAGGGCTTCGACGCTTGTAAGCCGGCTGCATTTGACCGGCCCGGGAATACCGGTAGCCTTCTAACTGTGCCACGGGGCGCGTGCCCGGATCAGTGCCTGCACCCTCCCGTGGGGAGAGAGCCGACCTATGCCGCGAAAGAAAAGCCTTCTGCCGATCGGCATCCATTTGAACCTGCGTGGCGTCCACATGGTCCAGATGGAGCAGTCGGAGGCCGCCGCCGTGGCGGTCGCCCGCGCCAGCCGCGCCTTCCGGCCCCTTCCCGAGAAGGCGTCGGACGAGGGTGAGAAGCCGACATCCGCCCTGGTCAGCGAATCGGCCAAGGACGGGCGGTACCAGGAAATCCGCGAGTTCGTCAAGGTTGAGCTCAACTCCGGCAAGTTCCACGGCGCCGAGGCGGTCATCAGCCTGCCGGCGGAGACGCTGGTCATACAACATGTGCGCATGTCTCCTATGCAACCGGAAGAGCTCCTCGGGGCCCTGCCGTGGGAACTCCGCGACAAGCTGCCGTTCGACCCGAAGGAGGCGGTGATCCGCCACCTCGTGACCGGCACGGTCACGGAGAACAACGAGACGAAACAGGACGTCGTCGCCCTGGCGACGCGGCGGGCCACGGTCGAGAAGCACGTGGAGGCCATGGGCCGCATCGGCCTGCGCATCGTGGGCGTCAGCGTCGAGCCGTGTGCGATGTGCTATCCGTACGCGTTCGCGGCCATGCATGCCCCGGCCTCCCAGGAAGGGCCGTCCAGCCTGATGCTCGCCCACCTCGGGCCGCTCAGCACGCACGTGGCCATCGTGCAGGGCCAGGAGATCTCGTTCATCAAGGAGATGGGCCTTGGCACCCGGCACCTGACGGCCGCCCTCGCCAAGGCCCGGAACATCTCGTTGGCCGAAGCCGCGGACCTGAGGGCCCGGTGGCGGACGGGTAACCCGAGCCCCGAGGCCATCCAGGAAGGCGTCCAGGCCTACAACAGCATCCGGTACGACCTCGGCCATTTCGTCGACGAGGTCGAATCGTGCATGCGGTACCACACGTCGCTGGCCCGCGGCGCCCGCGTAAATCGGCTCCTCTTCCTGGGCGAAGAGGCCCACGACAAGGCCCTCGTCCGGGTGATCGGGGCCGGCCTGAGCATTCCGTGCGAGGTGGGCGACCCGGTGGCCCTGGTCGGCGAAATGGGCAAGCGGGACGCCGTCGAGCCGGAGTTGGCGGTGGCGGTCGGCCTGGGCCTGTTCAGCGCGAATTGACGGCGAAGGAAACGCTATGCGAGTCATCAACTTTCTGCCCGAGGATTACCAGCGGCGCCGAAGCGTCCGTCGGGCGAACCTATTCTGTGCGGCCGTCGGGGTGGGCGGCCTCCTCGTCCTGGGCGGCCTCACCACGCTGGTGGCGTTCCGTGCGGCCGACGTGAATCGCGTGCGGCTGGCGGTGGACCGGGACTACGCGGATGCGGCCAAGCAGATCACGCAGATGAAGGAACTCGAGGACCGCAAGGCCGGCCTGCTGCACAAGGTCGAGGTGAGCTCGTCCCTGCTGGAGCGCGTGCCGCGGAGCACGCTCCTGGCGCACCTGACGAACCATCTGCCGCCGCACACGAGCCTGTCGAGCCTGACGATGCGGACGACGGAAGTCGAGGAGCCCGCGCCGGCCCCCGAGGCCGTCAAGGGGACGCCGCCGGCGAGCCCCGCGCCGGAGGCCGCCAAGAAGCCGCCGGCCAAGATCAAGGTCAGGCGGCTGGGGTTCGTGCTGGTCGGCCTGGCCCAAACGGACGTGGACGTGGCCGCCTACATCGGCCACCTCTGCGGCGATCCCCTGTTCCAGGAAATCGAGCTGAAATTCTCCGAGGAGTTTCCCTACAAGGAGACGGTCCGGATGAGACGGTTCGAGATAGCCCTGTTGCTGAATCCAAAGGCCGGCGAGCTGCTGGAGCGGCCGGCGGCGGCGAAGGCCGTCGTCGCCGCGCCCGCCGACAAGGGCCAGCTCGCGCGAGGTGAACCATGAGCGCGGGCGCCCGAATCCTCGTGGCCGTGGCCGCCGTGGTCGTGCTGGCCGGCGCGGTCGGCGCTTTGGCCATCTATCCGATGTGCCGGACCATGCGTGCCAACACGGCCGTGACCGCCGAGCGGCGCGACCGGCTCGTGAAGCTCCAGGAAGTGTCGCACCGGATCACGGACCTTCAGCAGGAGGTCAAGCGCCTGGAAGGCGCGCTCCAGTTCTTCGACAGCCGGCTGCCCGCGGAGACGGAGATTGACGTGATCCTCCGCGAAGTCTGGGTCACGGCCGAGTCCAAGGGCCTGACCCCGCGGAGCGTGCGGACGAAGAAACCGGAGCCGGGGCCGCGATGCAACGCCCAGCCCATCACGATGACGTTTGAAGGGCCGTTCGACAGTTTCTACCAGTTCCTCCTGGGCATCGAGCAACTGCCTCGCATCACGAAGGTCCGCGAACTGTCGATGCAGAAGTCGCCCACCCAGGAAGGGCACATGCTGGTTGACATGACGGTGGACATCTTTTTCGAGAAATGAATCATGGCCTACGACCTGAACACGAATCCCTCACGGCCGCACGACTTGGCGACGGAGACCCCGTCTGAGGCCCCGGGCGACGAGATGCTGGCGGAGGGCGGCACGAAGGGCTCCAGCAAGGCCAAGACGGTCATCCTCGCGGTGCTGGCGGTCGTTGCCGTGGCCGTCGTGGCCTGGCAGTTCCTGCGGGCCAAGGGGCCCCAGGAAGCGGCTGCCGCGACGCCGGCCGGCGATGCTGCCGCCGCGGACCCGTCGGGTAGCTCGGACATCGACGCCGTGCTCCGGAGGCTGGGCGCCCCCAGCGACGGGGAGGCCGAGGGATTCACGGTCACGCGGGTCGAACAACTCGTCAATGAGTTCGACACGTACGTCCGCCACCGGCAGGTCGCCTCGAAGGACCTCCACTCGAACCCCTTCGAGGTGATCCTGGAAGCGCCGCCGGCGCCGGTGGCGCCGCCGGCGACAGCTCCAACGGCCGAGGTCAAGTCGGCCAAGGCGTTGCAGGACGACAAGGCCGCGGCCGAAAAGGCCCGCCTGGCGCAGGTTCGTGAGGCGGGTGGCCGCCTCAAGCTCGGCTCGATTCTCGTCTCGGCGCAGAGCCGCATGGCGGTGATCAACGAGACGGTCTGCGTCACGGGCGACGTTGTGGAAGGGTTCCGCGTGGAGTCGATCGACGCCGACCGCGTCGTGCTTTCGTCCGGCACGGTCAAGGTCGAGCTGAAGATGTTCGAGCGCGGCCCCGGACCGGGGACATCCAAGGGACACAGTTGATGGTTGCGCCAAACGCCAAGCCCGAAGAGGACGCCTTGAAGCCAGAGAGCCAAGCGCCTGCCACGCTGGTAGCGGAGCCCGCGGCCCCGAGGGGTGCCGCGGCCTCCCCTCCGCGCGCCGACGGGAAAACGAGCCGGCTTCGGCTGGGCGAGCTCCTGACCGAGCGCGGCACGATCACGCCCGCCCAGCTCGAGGAATGCCTGGCCCTCCAGAAGTCCAGCCCGGGGGAACGCCTGGGCCAGATCCTCATCCGGAAAGGCTACGCCAAAGAAGATGCGATCATGCAGTGCGTGGCCGAGGAGTACGGCCTGGATTTCGTCTATCTCGGTCAGATGGAGATTCCGCCGAAGGTCACCGAGATGCTGGCGGCGGAGTTCTGCCGCAAGCACCGCGTCGTTGTCATCGACGTCGATTCCGACCAGGGCATCGTGACCATCGCCACGCCCGACCCGGCCAACGTCTTCCTCGTGGACGAGGTGCGGCAGGTCCTGAAACGCCGGGTGCGCCTGGCCGTGACGACCTCGTCGGAGATCGCCAAGGCCCTCGACGAGCTGTTCGGAGTGGCCGACGATTTTGCCCTGGACGACATCATCCACGACATCGCGGACGATTCGGTCGAGGTCCTCGAGGACGATGAAGACGAGATGGCCGACCTGGCGAAGGTGGCCGGCGAGTCGCCCGTCATCCGCCTCGTCAACTACCTGATCTGCAACGCCGTCAAGGAGGGCGCCAGCGACATCCACATCGAGCCGGGCGAGAAGAAAATGCGGGTCCGCTACCGCATCGACGGCATCCTCTTCGAGGTCATGTCGCCGCCGCAGGCGATGCACGCCGCCCTCACGAGCCGCCTCAAGATCATGGCGAACCTGGACATCTCCGAGCGCCGCCTGCCCCAGGACGGACGCATCCGCGCCATCGTGCGGAACCGGTACGTCGACTTCCGCGTCAGCACGCTGCCGACGACCCAGGGCGAAAAGACGGTCATCCGCATCCTCGACAACCGGTCGATCCTGATCGGCCTGGAAAAGCTCGGGTTCGAGGAAGACCACCTGCGGCTGTTCAAGGAGCAGGTCGAGCGCCCGCACGGGATCATCCTCGTGACCGGCCCGACCGGTTCCGGCAAGACGACGACGCTCTACTCCGCCCTGCTGACGATGAACGGCGGCGAGATCAACATCTCGACGGTCGAGGACCCGTGTGAATACATGCTGGGCTTCGCCAACCAGGTCCAGATCAACGAGCGGATCGGGTTCACGTTCGCCAGCGCGCTCCGATCCCTGCTGCGGCAGGACCCGGACGTGATCATGGTCGGCGAAATCCGCGACGAGGAAACCGCCCGCATCAGCGTCCAGGCGGCGCTCACCGGGCACCTCGTCCTTTCGACGCTGCACACCAACGACGCCCCGGCCAGCATCACGCGCCTCATCAACATCGGCATCGAGCCGTACCTGATCAGCGCGTCGCTGAACGCGGCCATCGCCCAGCGGCTCGTCCGGCGCATCTGCGAGCACTGCAAGGAGCCGTACGAGCCCAGCGACGACGTCAAGCAGGCGCTGGCCCGCAATCGCATCGACGTGCCGCAGCTCTATCGCGGCCGCGGGTGCGACCAGTGCCGCACGACCGGCTACAGCGGCCGATGCGCGATTTACGAGGTCCTCGTGCTCGACGACAACATGCGGGACCGCGTGGCCGCCAAGCCCGACGTCACCGAGCTGCGCCGGTACTGCAACGAGCACGGCATGGTGTCCCTGCGGGAGGACGGCATCCGCAAGGTCAAGCGGGGCGTCACGACGGTCGAGGAAGTGCTGCGTGCGACGGAAGACGTCGGCACCGCGGAATAGCGAAGGAGGCGGGACGTGCGAACGATCTGGTCGCTCCTGGAACTGGCCGTCGCCCAAAAGGCCAGCGACCTGCACGTGGTCGTCGGTCATCCGCCCCTGCTGCGCATCAACACGATACTGGCGGCGGTCGAAGGGTACGACCCGTTGACGGCCGCCGAGCTCGAGGCGTTCGCCGCGGAGCTCCTGGACGACGAGCATCTCCAGAAGCTGCGCCGGTTCCAGGACCTCGATTTCTCGACGTCCCTGCCGCCGGGGCCACGGTTCCGCGTCAACGCGCACTACCAGCGCGGCTCCCTGGCGATGGCGTTCCGGACGATCCCCGGCCGGATCCCCGGGCTCGACTCGCTCAACCTGCCGGCGGCCGTGTTCGATTTCGCGGAACTGCCCCAGGGCCTCATCCTCGTGACCGGCGAGACGGGCTCCGGCAAGTCGACGTCGCTGGCGTCGATGATCGACTTCATCAACCACAAATATCCGTACCACGTGATCACGCTGGAGGACCCGATCGAGTACTTCATGGAGTCGGATGCGTGCGTGATCGAGCAGCGCGAAGTCGGGACGGACGTGCCGGATTTCGCGGCCGGCCTGAAGCACGTCCTGCGGCAGGACCCGGACGTGATCCTGATCGGCGAAATGCGCGACCTCGAGACGATCTCGACCGCGCTGACGGCGGCCGAGACGGGCCACCTCGTGTTCTCGACGCT
>Ga0209777_10005483_pt1 | contig 14580 bp, 18 predicted proteins | sample FrelakmetHBP12HB_FD_187147 | JGI IMG/M metagenome (GOLD analysis project Ga0209777, IMG submission 187147) | Freshwater lake sediment microbial communities from the University of Notre Dame, USA, for methane emissions studies -HBP12 HB (SPAdes)... | ecosystem: Environmental > Aquatic >...
GGAATGGCCTTCGGCAGAAGGAGAGGCGAAGAAAGGAGATACTATGGATATGGAGAAAGGAGATGCTATAGAGCATTATACTGATAACCAAGAGGGACTTCACGGAAATACATTAGAGAATGAAGGGCGTGGAGAATCTATTCTTAAGTCCGATGAACGTAACCCTTCTGAAATCGAGAAGCGATTAAAAGGAGTTGAGGAAACTCTCGCTAAGCTTGTTGACTCAGATAAGAAGGTTCATGAAACCATCAAGGGTGATAAATTCGAAGGAGAAACCCCTGAAACTTCCAAAGCTACCGAAGAAGACGAAGACGGTAAGCGAGAACCAGAACCTGTAAAGAAATGTTCTGGAATGGAAGCAAAGAAGGGAGAAGAAGAAAAGGAGAAGAAAATGGAACATAAAGAAGAGAAGGAAGAGGAAGTCAAGAAAGCTACTCCCGAACCTGTAGTTGAAGAAACTATAGTTAAATCGGAATTAGTTAATCCTGACGTTATTACGAAGGCACAGATGGATACCTTCACGAAGGCGTTTACGGATGAACTGACTATCCTTAAGGCACGAATTGAGAAGATGGAAACAGAAACTATTCAGAAGGGTGGTACAGTAGTTATCATTCCGGAACAGGCAGGTATGCTTTCATCTTCTGAGAGGAATGCACAAGTATTCGGAGTATAACTATGACTACGTTAACAAATGAATATGCTGCTATTATGGCGCAGGCAATGTATCCTACGGGTACTTACGATGGAATGCCTCTTAACCACGTAGCAGCTCAGAACACCGCACAGGAACGCTTTATAAAAGCAAACGAAGGTAAGCATATTACTCTTATGCCTGTAGCAATTCCAGAATGGGATGAAGTATTACGAAAGGCAATCTTTAGTGATGCTTACGCTGAGCACGATGAAGTTAAGGAGATCTACAATAAGAACGTAGAATTTCTCTCAAAGGCACAGCACCGCGCGATTGACATTCTTGAGAAAGCAGATTCTACTACTTCTCTTGCTAGTTCATTCATGCACGTAATCGCTGATGAGAAAGTTACCTTCCTGTATAAGCGCCCATATCCGATTCAGGCAATCATCCCTGTAGAAGCTAACATGGGTAAGACTGCTTCATGGGATATTGTGGGACCGTATGAAATTGCATCAGCAGCAGCAGGTTCAGAAGATCCAACTCTCGTTGAATCCGATATGACTGCTCATAACCAGACTGACACAGTTAAGTATCTCTACGCTGTTGGAAGGTTGACCAAGGCAGTTAAATTAGCAGGATTAACACAGATTCCCGCCCGTGATGTGAAGGCGATTCGTATCGATATGGCACAGGATGCACTAAGGGCACTTCGAGAAAGGATGATGCTTGGTGTTACCCGTAATCTTCAGTCTACTACGAATAACTTCCAGTCAGCAGGAACACTTGAGTACAAGGGTATTTACGAACATATTGTGGCGAACACCGCTACACCGTGTTATGAATCGGCCGCATCTACTGTTGATACCTACGGTGAGATCATGAAGGAACTGGATATTACCTACAACAAGATGGTACTCTACGGTATGCAACCTACTCTCGCTGTTTGTGACTACACGACTTTTGGTATTATCAGGCGTGGATTAGCAGAATACATCCGTTACGGTGGAGAACCTGTTAAGACTATTGCGCCCGGTGTCCAGAAGATCGATCTGGTCTTCCCGAACAACAGTGTATCACTCATGCCACATCCATTCCTCCAGATGACTACCGGAGGGCAGTATGGTAATATCTTCCTGTTGGATACCCGTTTATGGGCAAGGAGGGTGTTATGGCAGGATACCTATGAGGAACTTGCAAACGTCAACACCTCAGACAAATTCGTAATCTCCGCTGCTGAAACTCTTATCGACAAGAGTGATGTAGATGGAAGCAGCTCTCTGCATGGCGGAGTATTCGGTATTACAACGTAAAGGAGGTGACAAAACATGGCTTACGCACAAATGACAGGATATGCATCAGGAGCATATGTACCATCGAATGTAAGGATTGCCCACGTTACTAAAACAGCACAGCTAGATGGCGTTCTGTTTAAGAATAACCCCGGAGTTATCCCCGTCCAGATGGTTGTAACTTCCAATGCTACCGCTGGAGCTACTACGGATTCGTGTAACTTCAGCTATGGTTCTATCATGGTGAATAACGCTGGAACTGCTTATACAGCAACTTCCACTCAGATCGCCTATGATAACGCCAGCATGGGTACGAAACGAAGTGCAGGGAACTATTACCTGTATGATGGAAGTACCGATGAAATCATGTACGTGGTTTACGATCCACAGACAGCAGAAGGAACCCTACAGGTTATAAGAGGATGTTTGGGGACTACAGCAGCAGTTCCTGCTAATAACGATTACCTTATGGTAATGAACGTCCTTATCATGCCGGGAACTGCTACAGGAAAGGCAATGATCTTCTACTACGATATGCCGGAAGATCCGAAGGCAAAGTTTACTTCTGTTCCGACAACGGGATAAGTAATTCTACCTAACGGCGATTTCTTAGGAAATCTCCGTATAAATATTTTATACGTTAGGATAAATTATGTCATGGATTTACCGACTAATTAAAAGGCAACCGAATTCGGATACCTCCCGAAGTGAAGGAGAAATCCAGTTCCAAGGGATCTCTAACTTCGGTTTTGACAGTAATACGACTACCGCTACAATCAAAGATATTACTACATTAGATATCCACGACCCAACTACGGTTAAACTCACACATGGAACGAAACTAGAATTCCCAACATCTACTGCTACCGTTCTATGGACTACTAATAATGTTAGTATTATTACCGGTGCAGCCACTCCGTGGAATGCTACGGGTGTAACAGCTGGAAGAGGTTCAATTTATTTATCTGGAACTGGCGGTTCTATATATGTTAAGAATACTACTGCCGCAACTACAGGTTGGATTCTGATAACAGCATCTTAACCTTATTTTTACGTAAAAACGAGGTCTAATATGACATACATTTCCCAAAGCGATATAGAGCAGTGGACTGGATTTAGCAACGCGGATTTTAAGTACGGCGGTACTACAATGACATCTACACAATGGACGGCATTCTGTACTCAAATAGTAAAAAAAGTTACTCAGGCAATAGACAGGTTCTGCAATGTTCCCACATTAGAAACACACACAGCAACAGAATACCATTCTGGGCGTAATGACGCCGCGCAGGATTTCAGAAATTACTTCTATGCGGGATATACAATTTATAATTCTGCTTATACTGAACTTGACAGGACATTCTTTTTAAGAGAAGTGGTTCAGACAGCAACTACAGTAAAAGTAGAAGAAGATACTACAGTTACAGCTACACCCACATGGACGGAAAGGACTCAGCGCACGAGTACTGCAACAGGTGATTTCAATGTACTACAGCATAATGATCTCACGAGTATTAGCTTTATTAACAATATTCCTTGTTCTGGTAGGGATAATGTTAGGATTACGTATACTGCTGGATACGCTTCAGGATCTGCTGAACTAGATGCAATTAACCAAGCGGCAATAGAGATCGCACAGAATTTATTGCTCCGAAAGAAAAAAATACAGGAAGCTTCTACGATTCGTGGAACGGGTGTTAGAGATTACTCTCCAATGTTCGAATTACTTGATGAGAAAGTAGCACTGAGCGAAAATATCAAGCAGACGTTGATACCATATAGAAGGATCATGATGCTTGAAGATGTGTACTCATGAAGCTAAGTGTAAGAGTATCTTGGGATAAAAAACCAGATTTATCTGAATTAGTTGATGAGATACACGATACCTTTGGAGAGTATTTATACAATTCAGCAGTAGAGTCTACACCAGTACACACAGGAGTTACTTCTTCAAGTTGGCATCAGACGCGTACAAACGAACATACAACCACGATCTCTAATTCATCATATACAAATGGGTACCAGATACTTTCTTTGCTTCATGAAGGCACTAAACCACACAGAGTAGGAATGTTCTGGTGGAGAGCAGCTCAAGCGTTTATTAAACCTGGATTAAAAGTGCATATAGATCCAGAAAGAATTGCTATCCATGCAGTAGAATCTCCTAAAGGTTTACCTGAAGTATATCATAAAGGGGAAAAGAGAAGGTACTTTAAAGCAGTTGAATTCTACTCTTATAGACAGGATCTAACGAATGCTATAGAGAAAGGTACTTCATTGGCAGTAAGGAGAATGAATAATGTCTAGAGGATTAGTAACCGCTACACAAATTGCAAGCGTGGTATCAGCAATGCAGAACCTGATAATGAGTAATTCTGCAACATTAGGTGGAATAACACAAGCATTAGAACGCGATGAGCATCCAGGTGTAGCACTTGAGTCAGGGTATATTCCATGCGCTTATGTTCTACCTATTGTAGAAGGCAAACTTAATACTGAGTTCGATATGGGACATGATGCGTTAAGAATGGAATTTCCTGTTACGGTTCTATTATACTATAGAGCAGATGATTTGAGTTTCATTCCAACTAATAGGAATTACATGCTGGATCTGATAGATATAGTAAATGATAATTATGCTCTTGGTGGATGGCAATCTTATAAATGCGAAAGTGAGATCGGATATTGGGAGAGCTCAGGCGATATTGTACATTATTCTATCAATAAATTCCTAGGGCGTTTATGGGTTTAATTTGGGTAAATATTATCCATTATCTAAATAGAAATTACCCACACACTTTTATCTATTCGTTATTATAATAACTCCAATTAATTTATTAGACAGTTAATTCGGAGGGAAAAAAACAATGGCAACTAAATCATGGTTTGCAGATAGCGCATCTCTTACTGTAACCAGTACAGCAGATGCCAGTCCGGTACCTTTTGCAGTTTTACAGGAGGTTGAATTTACTCCAAGTTTCGAGCACGTTGAGTTATACGGAATGGAGTCAGTTAAGCGACAGGCAGTAGCTAAACACTCATTGAAGGTTAGTGTTTCAGCTAAGTTTGGAGCTTGGGATCCCTCGCAAGATTATCTTATGTGGAGTATTCTTAATGGTGCTTTTACTACTTCTGCAACTACAGGGGTTAATGATTCTTCAGCTAATAGGAATCAAGAAGCGTTATTTAATGTTACTGCTACGGTTAAGAGTACTGACGGAACGTCTACCGTTACAGTTAAGGCAGCGAATGTTTATTTCACAGAAGTTCCGTTCAAGCTTACTCAGCACGAATTTATTATACGCGACTTTAAGGGAACCGCAAGTGATGTTACATTCACCTATTCATAGGAAGGCTCCCAGTTATTTACCCCTAAATCTAAACCCAATAATATTTTAACAACTCCAAAGGAAACCTTAAATGGACGTACAAGAACTAAACCAGAAACTGACAGCAGAACGACAGAAACTGTTGGAACAGGACGAGAACGTAAGGAAGATGATCCTCTCGTCAAAGGAAAGGTACAAGATCGTAAGAATAGGGGAAACTGATGTACGCATCAGGCCAACTATACCAAGAGATGTAAGAAGACAGATCGAGGTTATTACTAAGTCTGATTCAAGCGTAGAGGAATCTGAGGTACTTATGTACTCTCTAATTGCTAGGATGTGTCTGGATGATCCATTTGATAAAGCGGATACCTGGGAATTTATCGACAATTCTACGGGTGAAGCTATGTCGTTCTTATCGGAGATCTATAAGGAGGCTCTAAACACAGAGAGCGAGATAAGGAATTTTCGCAGAGAGTGACGAAGGACAGATTATATTGGAGATCTGTAAACTGACCTCCAAACTTCCCTCCGAATTAGAGGGAATGTCACAGGAAGAGGAAATATACTTAGCATATGGTATATCGAAGGCTTATGAACGCTGGATAAGGATGTAGGGATAAATGGCGGGAGAAGGAGTAAATAGGGAAGTAAAACTAACCATCGTAGTTGAGGGTGAAGAAGCAGCAAGAAAAAAGATCGAGTCTGTTGTTGCTAATATTAACTCTACTAAAATGGGAGAAGTAGATATACCATATAAACCGTCTAAACCTAAAGAACCAAAAGAACCTAAGGTTGGTACTTCTTCTTATGAAACCAGAGATATTTCTAAAAACGCTAAGAGTCTAATTAACGATTTTAAAGCTATTAAAGACGCATTAAACAGAGCTCTTGGAAAAGGAGAGGAATCTCCTTCAATTAGAGCGAATGAATCCAAAACCCCAGGGATAAAAGATAAGAATGGACAATTCACAGAATCAGAAGAAACATTTGGTAAAATAACAATCGGTTGGAAGAACTATAATGAAAACGTAAGGGAATTCAACTATTTACAGAAGCAATTTGTACGAGATTCTTTAACAAGATTAATAAAATTATATCCTGAGTTCGTTACAATACAACAAAAAATGAATTATGGTTTTTCTAATACAATGTCTAAATTTGCGGGTGGAAATGCCAATGTAGATCGAAGAAATAATACATCTGATGTAAAAATATCAGAGGAACAAGCTCTAAGCAAATATATGAAAAGTATAATAGATCATGAAAATACACATGCGCTTAGTATAGAGAAAAATATCTATAATGCACTTAAAGACGGCATGAAAAATGGGTTAAGAACCAATTTGGGTACAGCACTTACACATGGGAATGAATCACAAAAACTAGAAGCATTAAAGGAATTCATCCCGGGTATAGGCAAACATCTTAAAAAAACAATACCCGCAATGAATGAAAAGGCTAAGGGTACTAAATATAAAGATTATTTCACAGTAGAGAATACTTTTAAAGAGGTTCTAACAGAACTTTTAACAAAATTAGATGGATCTGCTGAAAAAACCTTTGCTAATATGAGAAATGAAACTTCAACATATTTAGAGGGATTCAAGGATAAAACAAGTGAAGAATTAACAACAATTGTTTCGGATATGAGTACAATAATACTAGAGGCACGAAAAGGAGCAATTGGAGCAAAAGGAAACCAAGGAGAAAGCCCGTTATTCAATGCTAAATCTACATTAGAAGATGTAAGTAAAGATGTTGCTGCCGGATTAAAGGAGAATCTTGCATCTTTAAAGGATATTAGTACTCAGCTAAAAGACAATGCAATAAAATTACGAGAACAGAGATTAGAAGCACAAAGATCTCTACATGGATTAAAAGGCGTTAAAGGAGAAGATACAGCAGAAGATCGTAAGGAACTAAACGAAACGGTCTATAATATAAACGATGCTTTAAAGGCGAATCAAATAGAGCAAGCAAGGGCAATGGTAGAAGCATCTGTTTTAAAAGAGCGTTTAAAGGAATTAAGTACTGCAACAAAAGGAGTAGTAGAACCAGAAAAGAATATGCGTCAACAGTTAACAGGTATGCTTATCTGGATGCGTGCATTCAGGGTATTTGGAGAGTATTCTCAGGTACTTAAGAACCAATTTGTTATGCTAGGGAATTCTCTTGGAATGATCCTTAATCAAGTGCTTATTCCACTTTATCCTATTATTGTTGGCATTACAAAGGCACTTTATATTATTTCTGGTTGGGTGGGTGCTTTTATGAAGTGGTTAGGTCAAATACCCTCTGCTATACTTGCATTAATATTAACTACACTTGCATTAGGTAAGTTATTTGGATTCCTTACTTGGACTATGTTCGGGCATAGGAAGGCAGTTGATGCGGATACCGCTGCATTACTTAAACATACCCTTGCATTGGGGGGAAGTGCAGGAACAGAAGCGGTACCTATTGGGATAGGAGATAGAATAAAATCTATTTTCGTAAGTCTTTATAATTTTATTAAACCATTATCAACTATATCCCCTACTGTAATGCTTATTGCAGGAGCTGGATTGGTTGCATTCATGGCATACTTTAGCAACTTGGGAACTATATTAAAGGGTGGAAAATCAGATCCATTGAAAACGGGTAAGATGGGGCAATCTATATTTGAACCAATAAATAAGATTTTCCGGTCTAAAACTGGTGAAGGAAGTCCAGGGTATAAAGAAGAGCAAAATAAGTTAGCAGAGAAACATCTTGCAGAAGTTAAGATACAAAACAAATTTGCAAAGGAACAGACTCAACCTTGGTATATGACGATAAAGGCATATTTACAGGGTATTTATAATATTCTTATGTCACCATTTAATGCAATATCAAATATAGCTAAAAATACTATAGGTGCTGCAATAGATATCGGAAAGGCAATTTGGGATTGGTTAGTTGCATCTTTAGGAAATACATGGGATGCGGCTACTAAAATAGGAGGATTAATATTAGATTGGATTAAAGGAGGATTCAAGGATCCATTGGGATTAGTTACGTCTATTATAGGTGTATTTATAGAATGGATCAATAGAGAATTTAAAGAAACATATAACTTAGCAGGAAAAATAGCAGAAATTATTGAGAAATGGGTGGAGAATACACTTCCTGGGGGGTCTGTTGCAGCGGGTGCAATGCGGGGAGCAGGAGAATTTATAGACAAAAAGAAGAACGAAATTTCCCCAACAATTTCTAATACTGAAAAAACAATTCAGCAATCTCCAATAATTATACAGAATACATTTAATGGAATAATTAATCCGGAGGAACTTGCAAGAACTATTAAGAATTCTTTATCTCAGGTTAATACTGGTGGGGGTAGTTTATCATGGTAAGTCATGTAGATCTTTTTTGTTATGATTCTGATGGAACTCCCATTTTGGGATATACTCTTTCACCAGGATGTACAGTAACTAAACAACTTAATCGGGGAAATGGAAATATTATACAACCGTTGCCTTGGCAGGGTTTACTTGGTATTCCAATGGGGTTAATTGAGGGGAATATGGTTACTGTTTCTGGACAGATGTTATATTCACACAATAATAGAAAACCACTAACCGTACTAGAAGAAATTAGCATTGTTGCAATTTATGCTAATACATCTAATAATGGCGTTCAAGTAATATCTGGTAATTGGCATATTCTAATCCAGGGTGACGGTACCTATTATACAACGGAATATATAGGACTGCCTAAAATGATTACATATTCTATTGCAGCGGGTGAGGGGGATATCTGCAATTATACTATACAAATGGATGTAACAGACGAATCTACAGGAGCATAAAATGGCAATTAACGCTAGTAATTATAAATGGTACCAGTCAGCAGTATGGAATGAAACATCAACTAACGGAGGACGTATCAATACATCCGCAACGATAACTTCTAACCAGTTAGGAAATACCTTCGCTACTGTTGCTAGAGCTTATGCTATTACAGGTACCACGAATTATCGCAAGGTTTACTTTAAGAATGAGGATCTGGTCACATATCCTTCAGCTAAGTGCTATATTAGTTCACAGTGTACGTCTACGTATGCCTCTGTCTACGTAGCTTACTCTACTGCTAATACAGATACTCAGGCACAAGCTACTGCGTATACATGGTATTCACCTACTGCTTATTCGGATCCTACTGCTCTTTCATTCGGAGATATAGTACCTTCTTCTAGTACTGGTATCTGGATGAAGATGGTAGTTCAACCTAATACGCCTGGATACGATTCAAATGTCTTTACGATAACTGTAACTGATACATACTCATGACGATAACTAACGGAGGATTCGAAACAGGAAGTTTAGATCCGTGGTATACAGGAATGTATACAACCTCTACTGTATTAGTAACATCAGCTACTCAACATTCAGGTACCTATAGTTGCTTATTGGATGTTTCTGTTAAGGGCAATGAGGCAGATATTATACAGGATAACTGTATTAACGAGGGTACACTAACAATATGGCATTTATCTAATGATTCCACTTATTCGCACGTGTGGGTTTTACTAGCTACTCCGACATATGATGATATAATACAGATTGGGAATCTAACTGGTGGTGGAGCTTCTACATGGGTTTATGATACATATACCATACCTGATACAATTGCTTCTACTCATACTACACTTATTTTATCATGTACAAACGCAATAGAATCAGGAACAGAAAAGTGGTATTTAGACGATATAGTTATAAGTAGTGGATCCCCCACTTCTTCCTTTACCGTTAGTGCTAGCACTACCGCCATTAATAATCCTATTATATTTACAGATACATCTAATTTTTCACCTACTCGATGGAGATGGTACTTTGGTGATGGTTCTGCTGTAGTTACTACTCAGAACGCTACACATACTTACACTACTTCTGGTACATTTAATGCGTACTTAGTTGCAGGAATAGGAGAAGCTGCAGACTATACATCTGATATACAACAAATTACAGTAATTAATTATTCACCAATTAATTTAATCGGAATAGTAGAATTTCAAGGATTATCACAAATTAATTTTGAAGGAGTTAATGATATAATAGGTTGGAATCCCAAAAACCACTCTATAATCTTTTGGGGGGTATCTGGATGTTCACATGGGATTCCAACTCAATTTAGGTGTGTGATAAGATGAACTTCGATATAACTAATATCAGGAATTTAACTATTCAGAAGAGATTCCGACAAGTTCCAATATGTGATGTAGATTTCTATAATGTTACTCCGGAGCAGGAATTATTACTAATAGTGGGGAAATCACAGAACTGGTTTATGAACGGATTCCAGCAATTCGCTGGAGTCATAAAAAGAGTAGATAAAGACGACAATAAACCAATTTGGCATGTTCACAGTGAAGGTGCAGCTTGTATACTACGAGATACAATACTTAATATCGATAAAGTATATCGGGATACATTAGTTACAGATATTATTTCTTCTCTTATTCCTAGCGGATGGACCGTAAATTATGATATTGTCAGTATACGAAAACTCTGGTATCATATTACACCAGGATCTGCTTTATCACATATAACCAATCTTACTCGTCTAGCTGGTTTAGAATGGGATATTAATCAGGATTTCTGGTATTCTGGTGGGGTTATTAATTATGGTAATTATATTCTTACTATTTCGGATCATATTGGATCTACAGATATAACATCAAATTATGTAAATAATACAAACTGCTACAATCTTGTACTAAAGCAGAACCAGGATAAGGTTTATACTTCTATTCAGGCAGTTGGAAGTTCACCGGAATCTGCAAGGATGACCTCTCTTATAACGGCAGATTGTCCATTTACTAATTTCTCTACGTTAACAACAACCGAAAGTTACCTTACTAATTCTATTACTGCTGCTACCACAATCATTCCTGTAGCTAATACATCGTGGTATTTCCCACCTGGATTAATCGCTGTAGATGGCGAGTATATGTATACTACTAGTAAAACAGCTAATAATCTGACTGTTACAAGAGGATACTTAGGATTAACACCAGCTACTACCCATGCTACTGCTGCGGATGTTCTAAATTTACACGAATTCAGATTTTCGCCTGATATAACATTCCCAAACCATGCAATGATTATAGGATCTGAGCATATGACCTTCCAGAATAAAGCATCTGGTAGAGTATATGGAACAATAGGACGTAATATTAAGGGAATTACTGCTAATGCTACGCCGGGATATGCACACCATACAGGATCTCCATTAAGAGCTAACTTCGATACTACTTATGGGATCCCATCTCCTACTTCATATGCTTCATTAAATGGAATTAGACAGGTTACAATAGATGCAATGGGTAGTATAGATCAGGATGGAGTAGATCTTAAAGCTGGGTTAACCGTTTTAAAGACTGCTACTTCAGCACCTTATGGATCTATGTACCTTACTTCTACGGATGTATGGAAAGAAGTAACTTTGGGAGATGGGATTACCGTAACTCAGGCAGCAACGTGGATAGATAGTGTAACTGATTTTGCATCTCACTTACAAGATGGCACTGTACATGTCCTACACGATGTACCATGCAAAATTAAAGCTGAAACAGTAACAATAGATACCAGAATAATAGGGATCACCTGGAACCAATATAAACCCGTTATGATAGAATATGGTGACGTGGATATGTTCATTTTGGATGACTTCGCTAATGCCTCTAAAGCGTATAATACAGCTATAAACAGGAATTCAAATACTACCACAGCTACGGTTTACGCAGTAGATCCTAATGATCCTTCATGTATCCAGATACCCATCAATGGGCAATTAATGTGGGCTAAGAAAGTATGACGAATGTAGGAGATCATGTATCTGTAGTAATGGGCTCTGATGGAAAGTATTACGCTAAGTCCTCTTCTGGTGTAGCAGTTGGTGATCAGGTACAAGCATTCATTGGTTCTGATGGTAAGTGGTATGCTTCTAAGTCAGGTATACCAAGCATAGGAAGTAATGTTCTTGTTTCTATGGATTCTGATGGTAGATATTTAGCGCATGTTAGTGGATCTACACATCAATTATTATATTGGGGTAGAACGAATTATAGGGAATTAATCGATCTACCCTCTGGTATAGACTTCGTTAATATAACTTTGGCGGGAGCTACATATGAACCTAACACGGATATAAATTCTGGTTTTTTTATTGCAAGTCGATCAGATGGGACAATTGTAGCTTGGGGAAACAACACACATGATCTCGTTTCAACATGTCCAATAGGAAAATATACTTCAATATATGGAGGTAGGGATTATAAGGACAATATTGAAGAGATTCAGTTTAATAGTATTTGTGCTATTGATTCTTCTGGTTATCTTACTGTATGGGGGGATGATGCAACTTGTCCTATAGAGCCCGGATATAAATATGCTTCTAATAATGGAACCACATGGGTAGCAATTAAATCTGATAATACTTTGTCTGCATGGGGAAGTGATCAATACTCTATTATAACAAATTTACCCGTAGGTACATTTTCAAAGGTTTTATGTTATCCTTACAATTGTGTAGGCGTTACAACCGGGGGATATCTTACAGTATGGGGTACCGATATAAACGAAGCCATAACAAATAAACCCACGGGAGGAGGGTATAACGATATTCGATTCATGGCTAATGGTTATATTGGAATTAAATCAGATAATTCCCTAGTAGCTTGGGGGTGGAATGATGATGATTATAGACTTATTCGCGATTGCCCCGTAGGTTCGTTTATATCTCTTGCATATGTTTCAGAATCACCCACATTTTGTGGCGTTAAATCCGATGGGACTTTACACGCTTGGGGAAGGAATGTGTACCTCCAAGTTACAAATTGTCCTGTTGACAATGGATATATAAAGGTTGTACCTGGATATTATTGTTTCTTTGCTCTTAAATCTGATGGTACAATAAGTGCTTGGGGAAATAATGCCTCTAACCAAGTATCAAATTGTCCTATAGATTCGGGATATGTTGATATTTATGCGGGGAGTAAATGTGGAATAGGAATAAAATCTAACGGATCTATTGTTGTATGGGGGGATGATACCTATAACCAAGTTACAGATGCACCTTTAGATACAGGAATTAAAAAGATATTACTTGGATATTGGGGATTTGCCGCAATAAAACAGATATGATGAAAATCTCTTTTTCTTGCGAAAGCATTATTTATAACCAAACAAATTTATACTCTGCTTTAAAATTACTAGCATGAGTTATCCTCCCTGCGATCCACTGAAAGAATATAATCAAGTGATTCAAATACTTACATTATACGAGGTAATGGTTGAACACTCTTCTCTCGGAATCGGAGCACCTGTGAACGTAGCTTTTGCAATAGATAGAAGGAATGGAGATCTCGGATTAAATCTGGAAGATACAGAGGATAAAAGAAATGGTATACTCCGAATATGAGGAACTGGAACCCGAATGGGATGTTACATGCTGTACTTGCGGATTTGCTCTGCATAAGAACGAAATAGTAGGAGAAATACTTGGAACCTTCGTAGATTACTTCGAAAGGATACCTAACGGTGAAATAAGAATATGCTATTGTCAGGAATGTTGGGAAAAACTAAAAGCAATTATTAGTGATGATATAAGGGCAGGTATAGCTAAACGTAGAGCGATGGAAAATCAAGATAAATATGACAATAGTATGAAAGAGGGTAATATTGATAAGGAAGATGAACTAACTTAAAATTGCAGGACAGATCCCAAGTGGATGACCCCATTGCCTGTACAATATTCATTTTCTTTTATCAGAATACCATGATCTTATAGGATCTATCTCAAAATCCCTGAATAAAGAATTAAGTGCTAATTCCTGTTCCGGTGTAAAAGAGGGAAGGCAAGCAACTTCATCTTTAGTAAGATTAGATATAGGATAGGTATGTGCGATCCATATATCAAGAAACTCCCCAAAATATGGGAATACTTCTAATAAATGATCTGCTTCTTCTTTGGATATCGGCAATGCGCGATATAATTTACGATTTAAGTTCCGTAATTGCATCTTCAACCTTTTTAAGGTTTGGATTCTCTTTCTTTCCTCGCATCTCTCAGCTCCCGAAGAATCTTCATAGAAATTAAGCAATTTACGGCTCCGTAATCTGGAATTGGAACTAAATACGGTCTGAACTCTGGATCGCTCTTTAATTCTTTCATGAGATCTACAATCTCTTTCTTAGCTGGATACGCTTTAGCAATGACTTCTGCAAAGTTACCCTTTTCCGCCTTTTCAACTCTCTCTTCCTGAACAGACTTAACCATAATTAACCTTTATCCTCCATAT
>Ga0209777_10005485_pt1 | contig 14576 bp, 21 predicted proteins | sample FrelakmetHBP12HB_FD_187147 | JGI IMG/M metagenome (GOLD analysis project Ga0209777, IMG submission 187147) | Freshwater lake sediment microbial communities from the University of Notre Dame, USA, for methane emissions studies -HBP12 HB (SPAdes)... | ecosystem: Environmental > Aquatic >...
CTGCTATCATATTGGAGATGGGATTGGAAACATCGCTGCGGTAAATCTGATCAACCTTGGAGATCAGTGCGTTGAGTTGGTTACCGGTCATCCCGGCTACCGCCTGGTCAACCGCCGGTTTACCCGGAGAAATTAGGGCGTTGTCCACTACCTGCGTCATGCTTGCAGGCATTGTGACGAATGACCCGTTCATATACAGGTCTGACTGCTTTTTGGCAAACTGATAGATTACTCCCATGACCTTCCTCCTAACCTAATATTTACTTAGTGGTTCGGAAATCGCGGGTTAACGCTTCTTATCCGAGATCACCACGTCCGCCGAAATTACCCTGGGGTTGGACAGTCGGGATGTTTGGTGAGGACTGAATATTCTGGGGATTGCTGTCCGGGGTGTATACGATGTTCCGTACCGGGTGATACTGGTACGGGGCCGCGGAATACAGGTTGCGATAGTTCTTGTCCGTGATCTTCGCAACACCACCGCGTCCCAGTAAACTACCACTGGCGGTCAAGACCCGGGTGGCCCAATCACCACGCAGTGCGTTAAATGCCACGGCGCCGACCGCTGCGATCGGGATGCCGAAGCTGACATAGGTACCGATCTTCTTCAACATGCTCAAATGCTTTCCGGCATTCGCGGCCATGAAGTCAGAGTCCCTTTTGGCATCCATGTTGGAAACAAATTGATCACCGGCGCCGAATACGACACCGACGCCCATATCCATTCCTACCTTTGTCCAATTAGCCATCTTTGGCCTCCTTCACGATAATTTGTCCCAAATGCTTATAAATACACGATACAGAAATAGTGGGAGATTGTCAATAGATGTCCTATCTTCTCCTCATTTCACCCCCTCCTCGTGTGTAATCATCTAGCGAGTTGCCTACTCTTTACAATTCCGTAACCGATTAACCCAACTGCTACCGCCCCAAGACCAATAGCAACCCATTTGGATGTCTCTGCAATGGTTTGGGGTGAACCCACCGCGAGTACGAGGAATGCAACACCGGCAACTAATAGACCTAGGGCAATGGTGATGCCAATGGCTCCCAATGTGACATAGACCCAATTAGCCGCCAACCATGCCCCGATTGCTGCAAACATGGGTGATGTGGCATGGGCATCAATACCTACTGTGCTGGCATCAATGCTGTATACGTCATCCAAGATTATACCGGGTGGCATAATTGGCCTGAAGATTAACTCTGCTCCTGCAAGGTCAAAGGCATGGGCTACTGGTTGACTCATGTTCAGTACAAAACGGATTTTATCACCGTGTTTTAGCTGTTGCCTTGATGTGGATAAATTTTGACTTAAGGTATCAAATGATGTGGCTTTGGCTATCGGTGTATATCCACCACTACCATCTACTGGATTTGGATTGATGGTTGAGTTATTAATAAAGAATACGGTTTCGGAGAGTATATCCCAGGATGAACCACCGTAGTCAATTATTGAGAAGTCAAATGGCACCCGGTCGTCATGATTTGCCAATATAATGACGGTTATGGCCACTTGATTATCAGCAGGCATATTGCCCATTGGGAATACAAGGTATGGTGAAATTCTGGTATCAAAGGGATATCTGGCTCCTGCGGTTGAACTTTTAATCACCGAGAATTTGCTTGACGTAAGGGCTGGTGCAGCTATTGCCACACAAACCTGCCATTCGTCGGGAAAGTTGGCCAGAATGTCATCAACCTGACAAGATACATTCACCATGATTTGATCATCGGTGTTCAATGATACCGGAACTGACATATTCAGGCTGGATAAGTTAAAATCAGCCGCGGCTCTAACCGGCTTCCATCGTCTAACCGGCTGTCTGGACTTCATGGAAATACGGTATTGCTCCGCCGCTTGCTCACTGAGATCACCAGTTAGGACATGACCTTTCCGGTGGCCGAACTCATGCAACACCGTATCTTCATCACAATCAGGTGGGAAGATAGTGGTTCCGCCCTCAATTCCCAGAGCACGATCAGCGTCCGGATAATACAAGCCGAGGGTTTGCCCATCATTATATGGATACGGTAATGGGGCAATGGCAACCTTTAGGTTATCAAATGCAGGGTCGTGCTGGATACCATGCCTTTCCAGGATGCTGTCCAGTTGTTTGAAGTCCATATCACACCCCTAGCTTGATGATACCGAACCATCCCAACAGTTGATGGTATAGACCTTTCCGCTAACCGGGGTAAATGGTTGGGTATAGAAAATGCCGAGGAAGTTCCCGGAGGCATCCACCAATGCAATAGTGGCCTTAGTGTTTGCACCGGGATTGCCATTGAATATCTCACTTGAGGTAAGAGGTATGTGGGTCTGACCAGTGGTGGATTGTAAGTTGGGATAAACTGCTGACCATGCTGCTACGGGAGCGGTTCCAAGATCAGTGGTGATAGACCCCCAATTGGTAATCTTTACCGAGTAATTGAACTGGCCGGGTGGCGGAGTGGGTGATGCCTCAGATTTAGTCGCCTCATATATCAAGGCTACTATACCGCCACCGATAAGAGCGCCAAAGAACATTTTAGCACCGTCAGAGGCCATATTGCACACTCCTTCCGGATACTTGTAACCTAGCTAAAGCATAGCACTGTGATGCTCGGGCGTCAATCTATACGCCTAACTTCTTTTTTGCAGCCATTATCTGCTCGTGGAACCACTGCTCACCACCCGGAGTATTACAGATCACCCCCATCAGGTCCATCCTGGATTTAATAAATTGCTGGCGGATAGCCTCCTCCGGGATTTGGGAAACATGGTACTTTTTAACCATTTGTGTCCAATGTGACCAATCCATATCGGATAGATTACCAAATAGCGGTTTATTTTCCATGATAGTCACGTAGCAGTCATCCGGAGTTGTTCCCTCAAATAGCTTGATCATGGCACCAAGGATTACTCTGTCACCAAATCCCGCAATGAAAGTGGTGCCCACTTTCTGCAATGCGTCACCAATCGCCATTTGCTATTACCTCCCTAGTCCGGCAAGTGCATCTTCCTCGGTGACATCCTGCCTAAGTTGTGATGCCTCGGATATCTCATCAACCGGAGATTGTGCCGGTGATGGTTGCTGTTGCCGTGCCTGAGGTGGTGGCTGTTGCTGCATAATAGATGGTTTCTTCTCGTAGATCAGTCCGCATCGGGGACACTTGACCCGGGCAATTGCTTTGGGGGCAATGATGGTATTTCCGCACTCACACTGGATTTTCTCCAAGTTACTATCAGGGGGTACATCCTCGGCGTGTCGTTCCATTGCAGCCCCTGCTAATCCAGCTCCGATACGCTCCGGAATTGAAGCCGCCACTTCAACCAGACCCTCGTGATATTTGGCATCAGACTTCTGTTTCCCCATTGCCTCTTCATGCCGGTTGCGCTCTTTAAGTGCCTCGATGGACTCACCGACTGGGGCCGCGGTTGCCACTGGTGCGATACCGAAACCAGGCATTCCCAATTCCCTTACGCTATCTATGGTTTGTTTTAGTACCTTGAAATGCTGATTTGCGGCAACCAGTGGGTCCATCACCGGAATACGCTCCACCACACGCTCGCTGTTCTTAGCCTTTAATTCGGCCCGGACATCTTTGATCTCATCCTTGAGGTCACGCACGATGTCCTTGATACTGTCGTCACTCCTATTTTCCGTAATTAGTGTAACTATGGCAAGTACATCCTGCATGGTCATACCTTGTGGTCCGGCAACAATCTGGGGTTGTCCCGGAGATATGGGCAATCCCATCAGAATTTGTCCTACGATCTTTGGGTCAACTCCGGTCTGTAAAAGTGATTGTGCGGCGGCAAGCAACTGTCCTTTCTGTTGTGCCCTACGCTCAATGCTAACATCATCTTCACCATCCCCATCCTTACTTTTATGGGGTGGAGGGTCACCCCGCATTCGGGCCGCTTCATTCTCGGACTCTAAAGCCATCTTTTCAAGTTCTGCGGCACTATATCTTTTGGCTGCCCGTGTCTCCCGTTCCTCCAGCACGTTCTCGATTAATGTCTTGGCTTTCTCCTGCTGGCCCGCTCCCTTGAGTTCGATCTTGTGCACCAGTGGGTTCGGTATGTCCTGCTGGACTGTCATGTGGCTCCTCCTTCGTAGTTAATCCACTAAGCATATTTAACAGTTCGCCAACTGTTTGCTTCCCTAGAGCTGGGTCCAAATGGCTTAAATCGTGGGCAATCTCCTCAACCTTTTCAGTCTTACGTTCTAGTTCAACCGCCTTCTCAGCTAGTTTAGTTGCAGGTGTCTCACCCGGTAATTTAACTGCCTTCATCTTCATGCCTAATTCGGTAATATGGCTTATCGGTAGTTTTGGTACTTCAACTACAGGGTCTGGTTGTTTTGTTGCCGCTGTAGGGGCTGGGGCACTGGATGGTGTTGAACCCAATGGTGGTGCATCTACCAGTTCTTTACCGGTCTTTTCCCAAGTAGTCGTCGGTGCTGGTTCCTCTTTCTTCTCGGCATCGGTATGGCCATTACCGCCATTACCCCCGTTTTCCGGCACTTTAAGCACTATCCGGGCCTGTTCCATAGTTACCAAATTATGATCTGCCAGATACTTCTTAAAAGCAGGGCTATTCTCATTAAATGTGGTATAATCATCCACCATTTTCTGGAGTTCCGATTTCTTGATGAAGGCTCGTGGTAGATAATCGCAGGCTTCAAGCCACTGGTATAACACCGTATCTATGAAGTCCTGGGGCTGTAATGCGGGCCATCCCATTTCGGAGACGGCAATGACCATTGATTGATAGAGGAGTTCAGGCATCGGCATCCGTAATACTTTGGGAACAAGTGAGATACCAAGTACGTTACGGACGCGATTGACCGCAGCGGCAGGGAGGTCTATATCGCCGGGAAGTGATTGTATGGTTTCGGCACCACTACCTCTACTAACTGGTGCTTCACCTTTGGGTGATTTATCTTCCTTATCTGCTTCATCATCCTGCACATCGGAAATTGATGATGTGGCCACGACATGATCTAGTTCCCCACCAGCCTGCATCAGGTTGTAGACTTTATATACCGAGGACCTGTCAAATCCTTGTTTGACAAGTGCATACGGTCTTTGGCCCCGCAATAATTCGGCTCTAATCTGGTCGGTGATCTGACTCATTACCGTCATTCCTCCGATTTAGGTCAATACAGGGAACCATGCGCCAGTATATTCTTTGCAACTCCAGTTGATACCGGTAGACTACGCCAGACATGACACCGGATGCCACATATCTACTTGGCTATTAGTATAGCACGTAATGTTATGCGGGTCAATATGGTGTGGTTGGCACCGCTATTGACAAGCACGGGTATATTGCGTATGCTAGAAGCAGTATAAGTGGATTTGACACACGGAGGGGAACCTGATGAGACCGGAAGTAGAAGCCTTCTTATTCCAAGAGGGAGGGAAGATTGCCTCTGGCGTAGTCCGTGCATTGCTTCCCCGCTTATTCACCACGACAACTAAAACTGAGGGCACAGCCGAACCTCAGACAGTCCCCGCTACGAAGGTGGTAGATACAGTCCCCGCAGTCAAAGTCACCGTGGAGCCAGTTCCATATAAGATGGAACCGGCCAAACTAGCTCCGACGGTAACTCCCGCAATGTACCACCCGGTAACCACCTCGGATACAGACTACCGGTATGAGTGTTGCCTTAAACATTTGGGTGCCGCGGGTATTCTGTTGCGGGAGTCTTACGAAAGAGCCATCGGCCCAGAAGGTGTGGGCGACGGCACCGGTGAGAAAGTCATGGCGGCATTGAATGAACATGCGGGCATGGACGATGATCTCAAGGCTATGCTTACCAATCCCAACACGCTCGATTTTGCCAAGCGACTCGATGACGGGGTGAGACAATTGCGGCGAGCAGCCTGGGATTGCCGGATTACAGTGGGCAAGGGCACCGCCGAAGATATTGCGGCTGCGCGTCAGTGGAACGACATCCTATTCTCCGAGGTCTATGCCCAGGTTAAACTCCATCCGGGACAGGATTGCATTCTGAAGGGGATGTAATATGGCAACGATGCGAAACGGGCTGGAAACGTGGTTAAAGCAGGAATGTGCGGATATGGGCACAGATTTTAGCGTAGCCGATAATATTGCAGTGGCAACAACCCATGCGCTATTGCAAGGTAATCTACAATTATCAAGGCAACTACATGGTGGAATAGGTAATCTATTGGCAAAATATGGGATTGACGATGAATTAAAAAGGCTATTGGCCGATGTATCCGCAGATATCAACACGGAGGACTCCATTTTGGCTGTAAGCAAGATGGTTAAGGCTGCAAGATACATTCATAAGCTCGCCCTTGAACGGGTGGTCGAGTGTCAATGCGGGAAACCCGGCTCTAAGCCAATTGATCTATTGACCAAAAAGTTGGGCAGGCCACCGAGCACAGAGGAATGGGTGGAATACGGGGAACACGGTTGGGCAGAAGAAGCATGGAAGATGCATGATGAGGCTGAGAAAGCAGGACAAGGAGGCTAACCAATGCCTACCATGAAGGATTATTTCCAGAAGTGGATGGGGCATCCCATCATCAGTGAGCTTGCTGAATGTGGCTGTGAAACATTGGAGCGACCGACCGAGCTGGCTCAAGCCCCGATCTATACACCGCCAGACCAGGTACAACTTGGCACACTTAAGGTATACGACCGCTTTGTAACTCCGGGGCAAACTCTGGTCCGACAGATCGCCGCATTTGTTAAAAGCACCGGCGACCCTACCCAAAGCTACGCTGAAACTGTGGCGGATAACGGGAATAAGGATAACTTTCCACTGGCCCTGCTGGTAATTAAAGTCGGCCGACATATCCCCACCGAGGTTGTCAGTGCCGGTGATCTGGAGATAGGCGACCGCTTTGTAATGGAGGGTCAAACCCGTATTCGGGAAGTGCTCTCCAAAACCAGATACATCGTATCATCCCGCGATATAATCAGCAAGGTAGTGGATGAAATCCACAAAGAAGATAAGGTGATCATAGTGGGGGAGAAAACCGGGGAGGATGCTTGTGACCAGTTTGACCCGGAAGTATCCTCGATGATGAAAGATGTGGCATGGACCAGTTTTAAGAAGGGGGTAGAATTTGGTGCCCCCATCCTGTCGAATTATCATCTGGGTGAAGTTGAAAGTGGGGACTTTAAGGAAGAAATCACGGTTACCCCAGAAGGTGATGTCAAGACTGAGGTAAAAGGTAGTCGCCGGGTAACTATCCATCGCAAAGAGGATAACATCATCGGTACTTATCACACCCATCTTAGCAATGAGGGTAGCACCGTACCAAGCGATTTTGATATGCTGGATATGCTCAAGCACAACGATAAAATCCAATGCATCGGAAGCTACGGTTTTCCCGGCCATAAAATTGCGTGTTATACTCCAATAGAACCCGGTTTCTCCAAAATCCGGGCCGAACTGGAGGATTTACTCCGTGATATCAATACCTTTAATGATGATGTGGGCAAGAAATACCACATCACCGGTAGTAGATTAAAGCGATTGCTCCGCTCCATCAATAACTCGGCTTATCTTACCGATGCCGCGACGATTACCCAGGACCAGATAGATGCGGCAAATGTTCGGGTGCTGGAACTGGATACCAGGGCGAAAGAAGTTGTGGAAATCTATAATCAGGCTGAAATCCTGGTCGCCGATAAGCAGAATGAGGTCAACATAGCCAAACAACAATTGGTTGGAATGGAAAACGGGGCTGCCCAGAACTGTGAAATCCTATACTCTTTTGAGTCATTGTCCGATAGGGTGGCGGATATCAACAATGTGGGAGACCTGGAAGCCCTTAAGTTTGAACTACTGCGGTGCAAAGATGCCTATGAAATTGGCCTGAATGCGGAGGAACGCGACTCCCTGGATACGATCATGGAAACCCGGGAGGTGGAGATTGATGACAGGGAGAAGATGTATGATAGAACATGGGAAGCCATGCATAAGAATATTGGGAGCATCCGGGCACGTAAGACTGCGGCTAGACGAGAGGCTGCCGAGAAGCGTGAACAGAAGTACCCACCTTTTGGTGAGATCAGCGATCTGCTTGACCAAGTGGATAGACTCACCGCACGGATAGTCCAATTAAAATTGATACAACGGAAGGTGCTAGAAGAACAGGCACACGCTCGAAAATCTGGGAGCCGTGTCTTTAATAACCATTATTTCCCGGGTGTGGAGGCACTAAAACGGGGTATCGCTAGTGGGGATGAACGGTTGGCTCAATTGATGAAAGATGCCGCGATCAAAAAGGATTATGCGGAGTTTGCCAGGGGGGATGCCGATTACGCACTGGCCCAGTGGGTCGCTATGAAGGGTGTACCGCTGGAGGAGTACAACTATGCGGTTTATTTAACCCAGAGGGGTAATGACATTGAGGGAAGGCGCTCCGCACTGATACGCAAACTAAAGACCTTTGAGCGACAGGCGGCACTTCCCGAGGATATGATGAACCAGGCCACCGGTATTCTAAAGCCGTGTCATCTAATCTGGGAGCAGGAAACATTGGACCGGGATGAGCTGGAATTGCTGCCCACATCACAACTTGGTGGACGCATGGTTGATTTGGAGAAAGCGTCCGGTGGTAAATGCAAGTGCACCGCGGGGAAAGAGTTGTGTTGGAAGCCCGGCATCGGTGGTACACTGTCCACTGAGCAGAAGGAACTATATTGCAAAGAATGGGAGCCAATACATACAGGAGGATAACCATGAGCATGAAAGATGCGATGGAAAAGTGGATGCCCCGCACCAAAGAGGATATCAGTGTATTGCGGCAGACCGGATTAGAGATGGCCACTGATGAGTCTCCGCTTGCAGAAGGATATGTCAATCTACCAGGTAATGTAGATATTGGTCACGCCCTCGTAACCCAAATAGCTGAGTCCATCACCGATGAGATACACGACAGGGCGAAATATGCGGAGATGGCAGCCAGTGCCAGAAATGCGGGCCGTCCGGATATCGGGCTTGCCCTGGATATTCTTTCCCATGAAGAAGGAAATCACCATGAGATATTGGAGGCACTGCTACCTGGTGGTGGGGAATATACCGCTGAACAGAAGATCGTGGAATATGTGAACGGAAGAGGGATGCGCGTTAAACTTGTGGCCAAACCGCGTAAGTCCGATTATGCCGAGTCGCCGTCCGGTGAGCAAGCATTTATAGAGGATAGCGAGGCATGGCGCAGATATAACGCATCCGAACCTGATTTAATGGAACTCGCAGAACGGATGGACAGCTATAAGCCAGGCACACACATTGACTATACTGATGTCCAGGCATGGCTAAAGGATAATGGAATTGTATTACCTCTATTCCAGGTTGATATATTAAAGGAATATGTTGGCGCACGACGCGAAGTTTAAGCCGTAGCAATAAAGCTGTTACCGCATTCACAAGTGACCCGCCAGATGATCGCCCGGTGACCATCCAGCGGGTTTTCCTTTGTGCATTTGGGACAATGCGCCAGGTAGGTATACTTATGAGTTTTCCGGGCTAGAACAGGCGATTTATGGTATATCTCCGCCAGCAGTACGACTTGGGCCATGAAATCATCCCATGTCAATCGGCGGTCTACTGCTGTTTCCAATGCCGCCCTAGAGCGATACATTTGGTCTAATGTCTCGGAGTGGAGACTAATGGTGGTTCGACTCATACCCCCATTTTACGCTTAGACTTATATGACTGTCAAGCGTAAAAGGGGTAGTTTTACCTAATACCCATTGACACAGCGATGGCCCGGTGCTAAGATACTGGTAACACTGAAAAGTGAATAGGAAAATAGATTTCGGGAGGGAATACCATGTCAAAGCTGTCAGATTATTATTCCGCGCTGGACTCCATTGCCCCCGGGTGGGACAAGGCGAAGCATGAGAGGGCTGTCGCCGATGCCAAATCCTGCGCTCAGGGAAGCAAGGGCGGAGGCTCGATTGACCGCATGAAGTCCTTCATCACCTGCATGAAAGGCAAGAAACAGTACGCCACCTAATTAACCGGCCAGCCCGCTTTCCGGTGGGTCTGTCATAATCCTCCTTATTTAGGGATGCTCTCGCTGCGCCAGGCGAGGGCATTTCTATTGGAGTCGCTGTTTCTCTTTGAGTTTGCGGTAGTATTCATCCTCATTGAAGTCAGGACTGCGGAAGATATGACAGTGGCACTGGCCCATCTCGGCTACCTCAGCCTCCATCTGCTTACAGGGACAGACCGGACGTAGTTTGGGAGCACAAGGACAGGCTCCTTCCTGTTTGATCATTACATCAACGGTAAAGAAGAAATTAGGGGAGCGGTATACCACCAGTTTTCGGCTGCGGGCTATCTCCTCCAGTGTTTGTACCATTTCCACTATTTCTTGGGTTATCTGAACCGGGGCTGACATCCGTTTTGACATCAGGTATTCTCCTCGTCTGTTTTTCCAATTCGGCTAATATGGGAGGCCACGCTGGGTCATCCGGGTTGACTGGTAAATATCTATTGTGTGCTGGTGCCGCAATCGACTGGAAGGTTATATAAAACAGGGCATCTGTGGGGAGTTCAGGGTGCTCATCCCTGGTGGTTAATTCCATAATCTTATTATTCATGGCATCACCCAAATATACCCTGTATTGATACTCCTTGCTTTGCGGTTTTATCGCCATACTTTTCAGCACTTCTTGGACTTCTTTCACCGACTTCTTACTAATCTCACTCAAACCCGCGATGAATTGGGCCTCGGTGATCTCCCCCTTGTCAAACTCATGGGTAAACATCTGGCAAGCATCTATGGCATCACCTTTGATGCCCAGCTTGGCACAGGTCTGTTGCCCCAACTCTGGATTAACGTCTATCCCGGAGCGTTGTAACCACTTCTGCATTGCTGCCTTCATCATATTCTTGACTCCTTAAAAGTCCGGCGGAACTATTATTGGTTCCTCAACCACTTCGTCAATGGTGATCTGTCTCGGCTCCCCAAATACCTCATCTATATCAAACACCATTTGTTGCAGCCGTTTTGCCGACAGTTCACATGAGGATAGGTCTTTCTCGAATGCCACACACTTTATGCCCATCTTCTTTGCCACAAATGGGGTAGTGCCGGAGCCACAGAATGGGTCTATCCATGTCTGCCCAGGTTCAGCATACACCTTAAACACGAATTGCATCAAGACCTCTGGATAAGCGGCCTTGTGATTTTTTAGGGTTGACGTGGATTGCTTGTAGCCAGATGTATCCCATATTTGGCGTGGGTGTAAATCCTGCTCTCTGACCACCTCTTTAACGCGGTCCTCGGATGGTTTCCTGAAAGTGCTGATGTGCTCGCACTCCAACTTTGGTAATGTGGTGGCGATGGAATACGGGTCAACCAGGGATGCAAAATCCTTCTTCCAAACCCTCGTACACATGTGTTGCCAGCCCGATCTCTCCGCGATCAAGTGATATAGGTACTCCATCGGTTGCACCCAGGAGTTGGGACCATCAAATGAGTAATAGTCGGCATAATTAATCACCATGTATCCACCCTGCCGGATAACTCGATATGCCTCATGGGTGAAGTCGGCCAGTAGCTTCAGGTACTCACCGAAGGATTGCGTTTTCTCGTAGTCCTTACCCACACCGTACGGTGGGCTTGTCACCAGCCCGTCGTACTTTTCCTCCTCCAGCAGGCGTAGACCTTCGACGCAATCCATGTGAAATAGATTTACGGCCTGATCTTTATAGAACGGGGTGATACCAGTCATTGTTACCTCACAGTTATCGGGAGTCTGACCACCCGAATACCACATTTCTCCAGTATACTTAGACCACTGACGCCATCTTCGGGATATTCCGCATCATTGCAGTATACCACGAATATTCCCGCGTTGACAATATCCTTGGCACATTCTCGACATGGGGTTGGGCTAGTGGTATACAGGGCGCAACAGTGCAATCGCGTCCCATATCTGGCGGCATTGATCAGGACGTTGCGTTCGGCATGAGCCGCAGGACAAATGTGCAGGCCTTGACCCGATTTGTAGCCAAGTGCGCGCCGGGGACATCCTTTTCCCGCAAATGACTCATCCTTAATATCAACCGGCTCACAATGGGGATATCCACGTGGAGGTCCATTGTATCCCGTAGATACTATGCAGTGATCACCGTTTACCGCTATCGCGCCGAACTTATGCGACAGGCAGTGGCTCTTTTGGGATACAGCCATCGCAATTCCCATGAAGTAGTCATTCCATTCATCATCCATGTTAATCCTCCTTTATTGGCAGCATCTTGTAGTTACACCGGTAATCAATACCCTCGGGCCGGAATGTCCCAGCTTCATCCTCACCTGTTTCCGGGTCAATACTACCCTCAGGTTTCTGGATATCAGCTTGGGTAGCCACATGGGTAACTTCGCCAGCACAGACGTTGGATACTTCTTCACTCCAACCATCCTGTTCATCCAAGTATCTTGCAATGGCTTCGGCCGCTGCTTTATCCCTTTCCTCCACTGAGTCAAAGAATGATATTCCGTCCCCTTCCGGGTCACACAGGAAAAATCGGAATGCGGCATCCGCGGTGTATCTAACTCCCATATTCCCTCCTTAATACGGATAGTGTCTACCACATTTTGGGCACTCACATCGGTCCCATCCCTTATTATCCACTAGAATTTCATGGCAATCCGGGCATTCTCCCTTGAGTTGCTTCATTATCCAATGCCTTAGCTTGTCCCACATATTCACCTCCAATTTTAGCTCCCATTTCCTTAAGTATGCTGGCCAGAATATGTCTATGGCAATGTCCCTCTTTCTCATAGCAGAATAGCACTAGGTCTTTGACCTCGCCCGCCCTCTTAATGGTTTCCAGTTCCCGGGCAACCTCCGGATTAGCCAATAACTCAAAACGGTACTGCAATTCGTACATATCCCAATCTATTATGCCTGCTTTGTACTCCGTAAGCAACTTATCGGACGGCCCTAAAATAGAGGGACGGGCGACCCGGATGCGACCAAAATTCGGTGGGATATTCCTGAGGTTAGCAATATATGTGGTATAAATCACGTGCCGTCATCCTCCTCTAAGACAAATTCTATCCGGGCAGGGTCACCAAATCGCTTCTTCACATGCAGGTCGGTGATCTGACAGTCATCGGTATAGGTCATGGTATTCATCGCGTCCTGCAATATCTTGGAGTAGTTATCCACATCCGGGGCGATCACAGGGAGCACTGGTTTAGCATCGGCGTGACACGCCCGTTCGATATCCCGCAGGGTGGGATTATCCGGTTGTATCCGGTAGAATACGGCGGTCAGCTTAACCCCTACATGCTGCGGAAACCATGCACCCTTTCCTTCCACTGCATCATGGATAACACGTTCCGCAAATAGAGTCCGATCGGGAGTGTAGCTCCAAGTCGAGCTACCCTTGGTTATGGTCCGGGCGCGTTCCTTGGGTACGGGTTTCATCGGGACGGTAAAACGCCACTGTCTCATTTTAATGCCTCCTGCCTTATCTTCGTATCGTATTCCGGGCATTCCGGACAATTGGGTTGGGTACACTTTTCCACTAGACCAAACCAGCATCCACCATCTACCGGTAGTTCTCCGTGTAGTTCGGCCAATTTGGTCAGTATGACCTCGTGCTTTGCTTCCATTTCACTCCGCAACGAACCCGGTGGCAACTTATCAATCACAGTGGCAACCTTCAACAGCGAGATAGTCCCTCGGCGGATACGTTCCTGAAGCATTATTCCTCCACATAGTCGGGCAACCGTGCCCGCTTATCGCTATTACACCCGCAGCATAATACTTGTAGGTTAGCCGGGTCGCTCGACCCACCACGGGAAACTGGAATGCAGTGGTCTATCTCCAACTTAGCCAAATCTGGCATCTGCACTCCATACTCGTTTTCTGTCAATGGTTCGACGCCGCAATTTTGGCACACGAATTGGTCATGCAGGTACGCAGCCCTCTTCCACTTGGGCACTGATAGCCAATAATCATAGAATTTCCGCCGATGCTTCGGGCGGCACCACCACTTCTGTCGTCCCGTGAGTTCACACCCACACCACTGGCAGAAACCGGTGGGAAGTATCCGCAGCAGTGTGCTCTCCTTAATATTTGAGGCGCGAACATACCGCTTAATCATACCGTCACCGAACTTGTATTCCCATTACTCCATGTGTCCACCCGCGTTCCGGGTGGTAGTGTCCGCACATCACTGAACTTCGGAAACCCCTCGGTAGCGTATATCCAGTCATCCAGATACTTATTCCTGGTGTATACATGCATTACCAAACCCATAATATACAGGAATTGTACCCCATGCTCATGGGGTGGAAATATGATGCGCTGCACGATTAGGCCCACATCCTTCATCATACCGTGTAACTCTCATAATCATCGCCGGGTATGAACACCAGGCTATTCTTACTGCGGGTCACTCCCACATAGTACAGGCGATGTTCCACATCTGGATTGGCCATCAGGGAGTCATAGGTGCGATGGGTCATTGCCAGGTTAAGTAATACGGTATCGCACTCCTTCCCTTTGACCGCATGTATCGTGGATAGCAATACGCGGGGTTCATCAGTCAAGGCACGATTTCCATACT
>Ga0209777_10005486_pt1 | contig 14576 bp, 10 predicted proteins | sample FrelakmetHBP12HB_FD_187147 | JGI IMG/M metagenome (GOLD analysis project Ga0209777, IMG submission 187147) | Freshwater lake sediment microbial communities from the University of Notre Dame, USA, for methane emissions studies -HBP12 HB (SPAdes)... | ecosystem: Environmental > Aquatic >...
CGACGCCGAACCCAGCCACAACCGGGCGTGAGCTGGGGAAAGGCGGAAACGCGGAAAGCAGAAACGCAGAAACAAAAAAGGCAGGGAGGCATCCCGGCGCGCCGGGATTGCATTCCGCCCGCGGCTCGGGCAAGAACCGGGGAATGACTGGACAGGATTTACAAGATTAACAAGTCGTGCTGGCTCCCGACAAGTCGGGATTGTATTACGTCCGCGGCTCGGGGCGGAACGGACGGGGGTTCAAGAGTTCAAGGGTGAGAAGGGTGTGAAGGGTTCAAGGGCTGAAGAGTTCGAGGTTATGGATGTCCCTGTGCGGAAGATGGAATGGAGGCTTTTCAAAACCATCCGGCCCTACCCGGGCCGTGTTGCTGTACGCCCTTGCTCCGGTCGGAAAGGCGCTGAAAAAAGGGCAAAAATCGAGCTTAAGGTAGTCCTGGCGCATTGTTCTTCGTCCGATAGGGTGCGCAGCGCGACGCGCTTAGTAACGGCCGGAACACTATAGTTCGCCTCCCCGTATTTGCCGACGATATCTTTGGGAGTGCGCGAATCATGAACCGAAAGCCCAAGGGAACTCCGAGCGCTGAAGGCTCGCGAACGCTTAGGTTTCTTGCGTTCGGCATCGTTTTCACGACCGCGACCTTCGGAATCATTACCTGGTCTGAGTGGAGTGTTCACCAGAACGACGCACGACTCGACGAAGAAGGCACGCAGCTCCAGATTCTGCGAGGCACGATCGTTCATTTGGACGAAGTCTTGACCATGTCCGCACGCATGGCGGCGATCACGGGCGATGACAACTGGGAAAAGCGATATCGACACTTTGAGCCGCTTCTGGACTCGACGATCAAGGAGGCGGCCGCCCTCGCGCCGGAGGTATACGCAGGTCGAGCCACGTCTCAGACCGACGAGGCGAACCTCAAGCTGGTTGAAATGGAGCATCGCGCGTTTGAATTGGTCCATGAGGGCGACGGCAATGCGGCTGCGCAGCTCCTTTCCAGTGCGGAATATGAGAAGCAAAAGGCCATTTACGCGGGCGGGATGAAGCGGCTTGACGCCGCTCTGGGCGCTTACGTTCAAAGGCGATTCATAGACGAGCGCGAGCGAGCATTGTGGACGTGCGTGGCGGCGTTCGGAGCAATTGGGATCCTGGCGTTGTCCTGGATCGGCGTTTTCACCGCGGTGAAGACACACCTCAAGAGGCGAGTGGCCGCAGAAGAGGCGCTGAAGAGAGCTCATCACGATCTGGAGCTTCGCGTCGAGGAACGGGAAGCGACGCAAAGGCGGCTTCGCAAGAAACACGCCGGCCTGCAGGCCATCAACGAAGTGTTTCAAAAGGCCCTGGCGTGCGAGACGGAAGAAGCGTTGAGCGAGGCTTGTCTCGCGGTGGCCGAGAATTTGACCCAAAGCAAATTTGGATATCTCGGACTGCTGAACCCGGCGGGCCTCATGGATATCGTGGCGATCAGCAACCCCGGTTGGGACGCCTGCACAATCGCTGTATCCGTTGCCAGAGGCTCCATCAAAGACATGCCCATCAGAGGGTTTGACCGGTCGACGATCCGGGACGGGAAGTCCCGCATAGTCAACTCCGGGGAGATGGCGACCCATCCTGACAAAGTGGGAACACCCGAGGGTCATCCCGAAATCACCTCTTTCCTCGGGGTTCCCCTGAAACACGAGGGGAAGACCATCGGCATGATCGGCCTGGGCAACAAGGAATCGGGCTACGATTTGCACGATCAAGAGGCTGTGGAGACTCTGGCCATCGCCATCGTGCAAGCGTTGTACCGCAATCGAGCGGAGAAGGCCCAACAGCAAAGCGCGGAGCAGGTAAAGCTGCTTCTGGACTCCACCGCCGAAGCGATTTATGGCCTCGATCTCCAGGGCAACTGTACCTTCTGCAATCCAGCCTGCCTTCGGCTTCTTGGCTATCAGGAGGACCGCGAGCTGTTGGGCAAGAACATGCACGATCTGATTCATCACTCCCGGCCGGACGGAAAACCTTACCCTGCAGAGGAGTGTATAATCCGCAAGGCGTACAAGAATAACCAAGGCAGCCACGTCGATGACGAGATTCATTTTCGGGCCGACGGGAGCAGCTTTCCCGCCGAATATTGGTCTTATCCTATACGAAAAGGAAATGAAGTCGTCGGAGCTGTCGTGGCGTTTATGGACATTACCGAACGCAGGCGAACGGAGGACAGCCTGCGAGAGGCCAAGGAATCAGTCGAAGCGTCCAATCGAGATCTCGTAGCGCTGGATAGGCTTCATGGCATTCTATTATCTTGTCAGTCGGTGGAGGAGATTGCCAGTGCCGTTACCGCCGCGCTGGTAGTCGGATTCGACGGGTATTTCGCACGGTTGTGGCTGAAGGAGCCGGGGGACATCTGCGCCGACTGTGCGCTGGCGCAACACTGTTCCGCGAAGGAGGAATGCCTGCATCTTATCTGGAGCGCTGGGCATTACACTCACATCAATGGGCCGCACCGCCGAGTCCCCCTGGGGGCGTTCAAGATCGGCCTGATTGCCCAGCGCGGTACGAAAACGATATCAAGCGACGTTGTGAACGACGAGCGGATTCACGATCGGGCATGGGCGGCGGAGCATAAGCTGCAATCGTTCGTGGGATTACCCCTGATCCAAGGCGGCGAGGTCATCGGCGTAGTGGCGATGTTCTCCAGGAATGTCTTCTCCGAGCGTCGCCTGGAAACACTTGACCTACTCGGCTCCGCAACAGTTTCGGCCATCGCTAACGTCCGGCACAAGATTGCCGCAGAGGCCGCGAACAAGGCCAAGAGTGAGTTTCTGGCGAGCATGAGTCACGAACTGCGGACACCACTGAACGGCGTGATCAGCATGATTGAATTGATGCTGCGCTCTGATCTCGAGGCGAAGCAGCGGAGGTACGCCGGGCTGGCGAAGGCTTCCGGCGACACGCTGTTGGCCTTAATCAATGACATCCTGGACTTCTCGAAGATCGAAGCCGGCAAGCTGGAGATGGAAGAGACGGAGTTCGACTTGCAGTACACGGTTGAGAGCCTGCGCGTGTCGCTGGCGTCGCGGGCGGAAGGCAAGGGGCTGGAGTTGATCTGCAGCGTTCATCCACACGTGCCGGCGCTGGTGCGGGGCGATCCGGGACGCCTGCAACAGATCCTGATGAACCTCACCGCTAACGCGATCAAGTTTACGGAACAAGGGAAAGTCGTCGTCCGGGCTACGAAAGACGAGGAGTCGGAGCGGGACGTAACCGTTCGATTTACGGTGACGGACACCGGCATCGGCATTCCGGCCGACCGGCTCCATCGGTTGTTTCAGTCTTTCTCCCAGGTCGATGCCTCCACGACGCGCAAGTATGGAGGGACCGGCCTGGGGCTGGCCATATCCAAACAGCTTGTCGAACTCATGGACGGGGAAATCGGCGTCGAAAGCGAACCGGGTCTGGGATCGACTTTCTGGTTCACCGTCAAGCTGCAACGGCAGGCGGTCACCGATCCACGACCGCGTGTGTTGGGCGACGACTTTCGCGGCATGCGGGTCCTTGCAGTGGACGACAATGCGGAGAACCGAGAGCTTCTCCATGGGCAGTTGACCAGTTTCGGAATCGACAACGAGACGGGATGCAACGCGGATGAGGCGCTCGCGAAGCTACGCGACGCTGCCGTCCGGGGTGAACCCTTCGGATTGGCGATTTTCGACATACAGATGCCCGGCATGGGTGGAGCGCAACTGGCACAGACGATCAAGGCCGATCCGTCGCTTGAGAACACGATTCTGGTGCTCATGACGTCTGTAGACGATGGCGACCACACGGACCGGCTGCGGTCACTGGGATTTTCGGGACGGGTGACCAAGCCGATCGAACAGTCGCAACTTCTTGACGCCATCGTGGAAACGCTCGCGAGCGCCAATGCAGTGTCGAGGCATCAAAGCCCGGGGTCCGATGGCGAAAAATCGCCCCGAACGCAACGGACGGGAACGGTCGAGTATGCGAAGGCTCGTATCTTGCTTGCTGAGGACAATGAGATCAGCGCGGAGGCGGCAGTGGAGTTGCTGGCGCTGGCGGGTTATCACTGCGACACCGTCGTAAACGGCAAGCAGGCCGTGCAAGCCATCCTCGAACGCGAGTACGATCTGATCCTCATGGACTGCCAGATGCCGGAGTTGGATGGATTCGACGCCACTCGTGCCATCAGGAGGAATGAGAAGGATGGGAGGATCTCTAAAGGAGAGAAGAGCAGGATACCGATCATCGCGCTGACCGCCAACGCGATCAAGGGCGATCGCGAGCGGTGTCTTGAGTCCGGCATGGACGACTATCTAACGAAGCCGCTTGATCCCACCCAGCTTCTGGAGGTGGTCGAAAGGTATCTCGCGCCCGGAGGTAAAGCTACGGATGCGCCGGCGGCCGGAATCTCGGACGAGCTACCGCCGAAGCCCGAACCCCCAAAGGAAAGCGCGGACCGCAGCCCGGTTCGTGCGTCAGCGCCATTTGACCTCGAAGCGCTGTTCAAGCGTTGGGGCACAAACAAGGAATTCGGCGAGAAACTGATCGCCAAGTTTTGCAGTCAGGCGCCGGCCGATCTGGACAAGCTCGAAAAGTCCGTTGCCGCGGGCAATGTGGAAGAGGCGACTCGTTTGGCGCACGGTCTGAAGGGGGCCGCTTCGTATGTCTCGGCCGATGCGTTCCGAAAAGTGGCCGCCCAATTGGAGGAATTGGGACGCGCCCATGACTTAAGCGATGCCGCCGCTTGCCTGAACGAGCTGCGTGCCGAGCTGAGGCGTTGTCTCGAACGTCGTCCAAATCAATTGGAGGGCGTGGAGCCGCAACATGCGGATACTAATCATTGACGATGACGACCTGCCGTTGGACGTACTGATCTTCGCGCTCAGCGACGCGTGTCGCGAGCCGGTTAATGTTCGTGACGGGTGCGAGACTTCCCGTTCCTGGTTGAATAGGGACAGCAGGTGAGTGATACAATCATGAGCACGATTCTCGTTGTGGACGACATGGCCATTTGCCGTGAACCGATTGCCGAGGCGCTCCAGGCCCATAGCTACAGAGTCGTCTGCGCCGCAGGCGGAGCCGAAGCGCTTTCAATCCTCCGCGAAGATCCGCCCGATCTTGTTTTGCTTGACGTCAACATGCCTAAACCGGACGGCTGGGACGTGCTCAGCACAATGCGGAAGAATCCCGAGATGAGAAGTACACCGGTAATTCTGTTGACGGATAGAAGGGCGAAGGAGGATGTCGTTCAGGCGGCCAGACATGGCGTGCAGGGCTATTTGCTCAAATCGCAATTCTCGCTGGACGAACTTCTGGGGCGTGTCGGTGCATGTCTTGGGGGGCGGTCGGTGTTGGCGGCACAAGTGAGCAAGAGTGAGCAGACCGGGTCCGCCCAATGGCGGGCACAAAAGACAGAGTCAATGGAGGAATACCCGAGCAGTCCGCAAGAAAGGAAGGCTTCGCCTCCGCCCAATCGAGTCGCCGATTCACGTATATCGCCAACTCCGGGTCCGGCCGGCACGTTGGACTCGGCACGGTCTCTGGACGACCTAACCGCCATCATCACTAAAAGCGAGCTGACCACGCTGGTCAATGAGGGGCTGGATCTGCGGCCGCTTGGAACTACTGTTCATAACGTGATTGCGGTGACGGGGAGTACCGGCTGTTGTGCGGATGACGTGGCGCGGGCGATCGCCAGCGACCAAGCGTTGTGCATCCGCATCCTTAAGCTGGCGAACAGCTCGGCCTACTCTCGAGGCCACCTTGTAAACAGCGTAAAGGAGGCCGTGGGCCGAATCGGCGTCCAGGAAGTCCGCTCCCTGGTAATGACGCTTGGGGTTTTTGAGCAATTCGAGGGCGCCTCGGCGAAATACGTTGACGTGCGGCTGTTCTGGGAACATTCGTTTGCATGCGGACTCGCAGCCGCCGCCATTGCCAAAGCATGCCAGTCCAAGAATGTCAAGAACTGTTTCCTTTGGGGCATGGTGCACGACATCGGACGCCTGATTCTTCTCGAGCACGTTTCGGACAAATATGCGAACGTCTGGAAAGCAGCAGAAAGACTCAATCTGCCCCTTGAATCCGTTGAAGCGAAGATCATGCTGCTCGACCACTGTGACATCCTCGAACTGGCCCTTGAACATTGGAAGTTTCCGCGAGATTTCATTACGCCAGTTGTCAACCATCACCATTCAATACAGACAATCAAGGGGCTTGGGCCAGCGCATCGCGAAGTCGCCGCCATAGTTGCGTTGGCCAACCGTCTTGCCCACGCACTCCTACTCGGCAGCAGCGGCAACGAGGTCATCTATCCGTTGGACGATTTTGTAGAGATGTTGGGCCTGCCTCCATCGGAAATAGCCGGACTTGTGGAAAAAATAGCTGACGAAACGAACGAACTGAAGATCACCATTCTTTCGCGCACCACGGAAGACAACTGGCCGGATTCTGCGGATCAAGTGAGGCAGCGCCTCTCCAAGCCCTTGCGTCCGCTATGTGTAAGCGCGGCGCCCGATGTCGATGCTTACCGAATGTTCTGCGAACGCATTGCGCACTGGGACGGCGAAGAGCGTCCCAATGTCGGGATTATCTACCTGCGCAACGCGGCGGAGCTTTCCGCACTCGCCACGGTGTTTGACAGAGAGGAGCGCAAACGGGGGCTCACAAATCTTCCGGTGATCGTTATTCACGACAAAGGAAAGGTCGATGCCGGATTTGCCTGGCTGCGGGCTCGGCGCCACGAGCTGCTCAAGGCGCCCGTGCCCATCAAGCGTTTCCTGGCGGCGGCATTGTCGAGTCCTTCTCCCGCAGCGCCGCCAGATCATGGTCGAACAACTCAGCATCAACCGCACGACGCTTTATAAGAAGATGAAACGGTTCGGACCCGACACCGAACCAAGTCCCAACCGGTCGTAGGGCGTTTGTCGAAAGCCTTTTCCCTTGAAAGGAGAGGGGGTTCTCATGCGCGCTCTGGGCGTTTAAGCGCGTTGCTGCTAGAATAACCGTGAGGCCCCACTATGAAATGCCTGGCCGAAATCAACCTCAAACCACACGAGCGACAGGCCATTCAGGCCGCGGCGGCAGTGCTGCGCGAGAACCTTCCAGTCTCGCAGGTCATTCTCTTCGGTTCGAAGGCCCGCGGCGACGACCACGAAGATTCGGACATTGATCTGTTGCTCTTGACCGAGCACAGGCTCAGTTGGGAGGAGCGATGCGATGCAGTCGAATTGTTGTCTCCCCTTCAGCTTCAATACGACGTTTTCTTCAGCCCAGTGGATATCCCGGTTGACGACTGGTTTCACGGAGTCTACCAGGTGATGCCCCTTCGAGACGAAATCGAGCGAGACGGAGCGGCAGCTTGACAACCGATGAAGCAAGGCAAGAAGCGGTGCGCCTGCTGATGGAAAAGGCGGATGATGCCTTCCGAGCCGCGCAGAGGGAACGTGAGTTGAGTCCGTCCACGGCCGTCAACCGGGCGTATTATGCCTGTTTTTACGCGGCCAGCGCCGTCTTGATCGCGGAAGGGAGAAAGTTCGTCAAACATGCGGGCACCAGAAACGCAGTTCACGAGTTTCTCGTGCACAAGGGAAAGCTCGCCGCTGAGCTTGGGAAACAGTACGACAACCTCATGACCGCCCGGCATGAAGCCGACTACGAGGCAGCAATTTCATGGACGCCGGAAAACGCTCGAAAGGCCGTTGAAATGGCCGAGCGGATCGTGACCGCGTTGCGAATCCTGTTGCCCTGAAGCGCCGGACATCAGACACGGCACCGCGGATAAACCGCGACGCTACACGAAAAGCATCACCGGTCGTTCATCGTTGAATCCGCGGCGGAATGTTGGTATACTGTGAGCTTACGCAGTTCGATTGTGGTAGCGTCGTCGTTGTTGGAGTGGGAAAAATGAAGACTTACAAACCGATCGTTGTTGCCATCCTCATTTGCTTCGTCGCCTCGCTCTTGCCTTCGGCCGCGGATGAGCCGGCGACTCCCGCAGCGGATCAAGCTCCCGCTGCTTCACCAGGCACCGAGGTCCGATCTGCGTCTGGCTTGGAGCAGATTGTCTGCCCCGGCACGGGAGGGTGCTGCACGTCTCACTCCACTCCCGGCTGCGACGACCTCCTCTGTTGCGACGTGGTCTGCAACCGAATGCCCTTCTGCTGCGAAGGCCTATGGTCCACGGCCTGTGCTAACATCGCCGTGCAGGTCTGCGGCGTCTGCGAGCCGCCGTTCGTCTGCCCGCAACCGGGTGCTTGCTGCGTTGGCCGGATGTTTTCGGCCGGCTGTGAACGGTCCGGCTGCTGCCACACGGTTTGCACATTTGACTCGTACTGTTGCACGGGCGAATGGGACGACATTTGCGCTCGCAAAGCGCGGGAGAACTGTCTCAACGTCTGCGCCTGCCCATCCTTTGGCAATTTTGACGCCGACCCGGCGATCGATCTGCGCGATGCGGCCGCGTTTCTGAATTGCTTTTCCGGCGACGGGTCGTCGCCAGTCCCCTCATCCTGTGCTTGCGCCGACTACGACGGCGACGGGGATGCTGATCTGCAGGACTTCCGCGTTCTCACGGACTTGCTTCAGTCGCCGTAGTTTCGCCATCGAAAAATGCGGAATGTTGAATGCGGAACGAGACAAGCATTCTCCGGGCATTCGCGCCACCGACCTTCCGCATTCAGCATTTCGAATTCACCATTCCTCAGTGTCCGCAGGTCGTGTCGGCCGGGGCGTCCGGCCCGCTATAGCACCGTTGCAGCACCGCGAAATCCGCAATGTCCACGTCGCCGTCCTCATCAATGTCGGTGTGCGCGCACTCTGGCCCGACCAGCCCGACGCCCGGGCCGGTGAAACAGAATTCCTGAATCGCCCAGTCCGGGGCGTCCACGTGCAGATCAAGGTCAAAGTCCGGCGCGGCAAAGGGCACAGGATCGGACACGTGGAAGAACGAACTGCCGGCAATTGACGGTTGCAAGATCACGTTGCGGTTCCAGAAGAAGTTCATCCCCAACACGCCGTCCAGCGGCCCGCCTTCAGGCGACCCCAGATCAAGCACTATGAACGGGGCCCGCGAAAACTCCAGCGCCCCGCCCAACGCATGGATCTTCACATAGTCCACGTAATATCCAGGGATGTTCGTGACCAGTCCGCCGATGCCGCAAGCATCGACAAGAAAATCCGGCGAAATCGGCAGGTTCAGATTGGCCGCCATCGCCGGACTGATAATGGAACTCTGCGCGCCTGTGTCCACAAGCAGCCGCGCGGCCGTTGGTGTGTTGTTCGGACCGGCTTCGCCCTGGCGAAGCGACACATTGGCGAAGAAAGCCGCCCCGGTCGGAAACGACGCCGGGGTAAACGACAACATGGTCGGCATAAACGGCGTCACCAGGTCCTCGAAATCCGGGAAGAAACTCGCGGTCATCACCGGTTCGAGCCCGCCGACCTCCATCGCGAACCGCCGCGGAAAGCTCGGCAGTGACGTGGATTGACTCTGAATCACGACGCTCGGACTCAAATACGTCTTGGTGTCGTAGAGCACTCTGATGGGGGTATCCACGCGAATCACCGAGTTGTAGAACGCCAGAAACGGTGTTCCCACAACGGCCGTCAATTCTTCTCCATTCCCGCACGCAAGATCGGGCGCCACAACCGCCGAAACGTTTGAATGACCTTTCACTGCCGAAAAATTGAGATTGCCGTTGCTGTTGATTGCCGAGAAACCGGCCGCGAAAACACCCAACGGCTGCGAGATCGGCGCGAAAACCGTTCCGCCCACGCCGCCGATCGGAATTGTGTTGCTGGTCATGTATTGGCCAGTAAGCCCCAGCACCATCCCATAGAAGTCCGACGCCAGATCCACCACCGACCCGCTGTCGAGAATGCCGATGACGTAATCCGCGTCTGGAAACGGGTTGATATGCTGACCGGCGTAGGTGCTCTCCAGCAGATGCTCGTATGGCGAGTCGTCCAAAGGGCCTCGCTTCTTATTGGAAGTTGTTATTGCCACCAGTGGTGAGAAACCGGCCAATCGCGGCCTGGGGAAGGGATATGTGACCGCCGCAGCCACGCCGCCCAGAGTTTGTTGGGCTGCCGGTCCCTTTTGAACGGCCACGATCGACCCGCCGCTTCCGACACGGATGCTCACTTCATGCGGCGGCATCGCTCCGCGCGCGGCCGCGGTCCAAACGCCGCAAACCGCGAGAACTCCTCCGACCACGAACCGCATGAAATGGCCTCGTTTCACGTTGACCCCCCTTTGGTTATGCGTACCGGCCAATGTGCTCTACCAACCGGCCTCTTCCAATCATTGCACGCCACCAAGGGGCGAATCAAGTCCGAAAAACCGCATGGATGGCGATTTGGCCTCGCGATGCCGAAGGGCGAGACCGGGGCGCAATGGTTTGGAGGGATACTGGATTTGGCGATTTGACGATTTGGTGATTTGGCGATTGATTTGATCCGAGCCGGGATTGCATTCCGCCTGCGGCTCGGATGGGTCAGGCCATCGGCGGCTACAAGGTCAGGAAACGGGCGCGACGATCCCGTCAGGTAGCGTGGGTTTCACGTCCATGGCTTCGATCGCTGCAGACGAAGATCGCGTCTCCGCCAACATCCGAACCTCGCCGGTTTCCGTGCGCCGCCCGCGGCGCGCGACGTGGAAGCGGATTAGATTGGCAATGAGCACGGTGACGAGCATTTGCCCCAAGGCAAACGCGATCAACCCCGCCAGAACCACTCGCGACCAGTGCAGATCAACGTACCCCGCGGTCAGCCGCGTCCACACCCCGCGCCCGATTAGCCAGCTAAGCAGCGGAATGGAAGCCGTCAGTACGGCGCCGAAGGATCGAAACGTATACGCCCGATCAAGCACGGCGGCCGCAAAGGTCAGCGGGCTGGGCTGGTCATCCCACAACCGGCCTAGCTGCGCGCACAAACCCCCCGCGGAAAGCAGCGTCGCCCCGAACGTCCCCAGCAACGAACAAAACAGCAGTCGGTAGATGGAGTCCTCCTGCAAGCGCCCAGCGCGCACCCAGGACTCGAGCGGATAAAACGCCAGGGCGGCCATCAGTGCCAGACAAGCGACACCTCCTCCCGCGAAGAGCTTCGCCGGCCGCCACATCATGGACATCTCGAAGATCGTGTGGAAAAAGCGCATTCCGTCGCGGACCAAGTGCAGCTTGGACTCGCCGATCCGCTCCTCATAAGGCATCGCCCGCTCGACGATCGTAAGTCGTTCATCCATGAGCACCCGGGCGCTCATCGCTGGCGTGAAGTGCAATCCGTCCGGCAACGGATAAAGCTGCGGAAGCGCTGCCCGCCGGATCACACGCATCCCGCTGGCCGTGTCCGTCACTACGCGGTTGCTCAGCATCGAGAGGATCAGCGCATAGACGCGATTGCCCAGCCGTCGGATTCGCGGCATCCGGCTTTGCGCTCCCATCCGTGATCCAATGGCCACATCCGCGCCTTCGTCGATCAGCGCATTGCACAAATCCGCGAAAAATCGCGGATCGCATGTGCCATCCGCGTCGAGAAATCCGACGATATCGCCGGTCCCCTCCTCGAACCCCTTCTTGATCGCCGCCCCGTATCCCCGGTTCCGCTCGAATACGATTACGCGAACGTCATCGTACCCCGCTGCGATCTCCGCTGTCCGGTCCGTCGAACCGTCGCTGACTACGATTATCTCGACTTCTCGGACCGGCGAGTTGTCCACAATTCCACGCCGGGCCGCAAGCGTCCGCTCGATGATCGAGCCGATCGCAGCCTCCTCGTTCAGCGCAGGGATGACGACGGTCAACCTCATGTCAGGTTCCTATAACCTTTTCGGTTGCCTTGCGGGGTTGGTTGAGGTTGGGCGAACGGATGGTTGTTGGCTCGTGCGGGGTCAGGCGTAGCACGTCGCGCCGGCTCTCCCAGCGCGCCGAGGGCGAATGGCTTCATCGTCATTCTGCATTTTTGATTCGCCATTCGACATTCCCTTCGGTCCGCGGCTCGGACGAGAACCGGGGAATGACCAGACAGGATTTACAAGATTAACAAGTCGCGAGGGCTCCCGGCGCGCCGGGATTGCATTCCGCCCGCGGATCGGACGGTGACCGGCCTCCCGGCGCGCCGGGATCGCGGTACCGATTGGGTCCGCGGCTCGGACGGGGTCGCCATGCGGCGACAGGTCCGCCGGAACTGTCACGGACCCGGCCCGAAAAACGGACGATGGTTGCGCGAAAAAAACTTGACTCGAAATGCCGTGCCCGCGTCGGTCATGCACATATTCTCGGTCACGCGGACAAAATGTTTGGAGGTGTTTTTTTTATATCCTACCCTTCGGTCGAGTTTCGGTATTTTCCTTGACCCGCGTACGGGTCGTCCGAGCTACTATGGAGCATTGGATATGGCCTTAACGATAACGAACACGAACACGCTGACGTTGCTCAACATTCTGAACAAAAACTCGGCCGCACAGGCGGTTACATTCAAGCAACTCACGACCGGCAAACGGATCAACGCCGGCAAGGACGACCCTGCGGGGCTCATCGCGTTGCAGAACCTCAACGCCGAATTGACCGCGGTCAACACCTCGCTGACCAACAACCAGCGATCGGACTCGATGTTGACGGTCGCGGACTCAGCCATCGCGGAGGTCAGCAACCTGCTCGGCAATATTGAATCGCTCGCGGCGGCCTCAACCAGCAGCGCGAACCTGACGGCCGCGGAGATTTCGGCCAATCAATCGCAGATCGACGACGCCCTTTCGGCGATCGACCGCATTGTGAAGACGACCAACTTCAACGGCAAGAAGCTGCTCGACGGCTCGTTCGGCATCCAGACATCCAACGTCGCGGGCAACCAGTACGTCGATAACGTCCGCGTGTTTTCGCGGAGCCAGTCGACGAGCGACACGTCACTGACCGTCTCGCGCGTCGCTTCGGCCCAGCTTGCCTCGGCGACGTTCGCGTTCGCCGGCGGATCGGCGAGAACCTCCGGAACAACGGAAGTCGCCATCACGGGAACCCTGGGAACGGCCACGATCACCCTGACCAGCGGTCTGACGCAGGCGCAAATCGTTTCGACGATCAACGCCGCCAAGGATCAGACCGGTGTTTCCGCGATTCAGGCCTCCACGAACGTCAAGCTGAACTCCACGGCGTACGGAAGCGATTCGTTCGTCAGCGTGGAAGTGATTTCCGGCGGAACCATCAACGCCACCTACGCATCGTCCACCGGCGACGGCAACACGACCAACGATATCCAGAGCGCCTCCAAGCAGAGCGGCGTCGATGCGAATATCACAATCAATGGTCAGTCGGCCGGCGCGGACGGGTTGAATGTGTCGTACAGCGCAAACGGACTTTCGCTCGCCTTCACGCTGGACGAGAATTTCGGCTCGGGCAACACCGGCGCGACAACTTCCACGTCTTTTACGGTCCAGGCGGAGGGCGGCGCAACGTTCCAGCTTGGTACAACAGCGGAAACGCGCTCGACGATCGGCATTGATTCGCTGGCCACCTACAACCTCGGCGGCGGTAATGGTTCCGCGCGATTGAGCGAGCTGAAGTCGGGCGCTTCCAAGGCTCTGAAGACGGATGTGGCCGGCGCGCTTACCTCAGTGCGCGAGGCGATCAAAGAAGTGGCCGACGTTCGCGGGCGGATCGGAGGCTTCCAGAAGTTCCAGGTCGGCAGCGCGATCAACGCCCTACAGGCGGCGCAGACGGGGCTGGGCGAGGCGACGAGCCTGATCGGCGACACGGACTTCGCGGTTGCGACGGCCCAGCTCAATCAGCAGCAGGTGCTCATCAACGCCAGCATCTCCCTGCTGGGCGTGGCGAATCAACAGTCGGCGGCGATCCTGTCGCTGCTGAGGTAATCGAAAAACAGGCGGCGCAAGTCGCCGCACGGATGTTAGGTCAGAGCGGTTGGGGGGAAACCGCTTTTGGCAGGGGTACGACGGCGGGCCGAGGGTTAAAACCTTCGCCCGCTGTTCGTTTTTGTAAGGCCCATGCCAAACCCCCTCACGCTGCCCTCTTGCTCGCGCGCGGGGGAGAGATGCCTCTCGCGGAGGCGCGGAGAAGAACCCTCTTACTGGCCCACGGGAGAGAGGGGTAATGGAAACGGAAACGCTGAAAGCAGAAACGCTGAAAACCCTCTCCCTCGCGCGCGATGGAGAGGGGCAATAGGCAGGCACCAGACGCCTTAACCCAACAACATGTCAAGTGCGTCAAGCGAGTCGATGCGATGTTGCGGTTGTCCGCCGGGCGCGACGACTGCTTCGTTATAGATCCCGTCGCGCCGGCAAACCCGCACACTAAGCCACCCAAGGACGTTTGGAGCAACGAAGTCTTTCGTCGGGTTGTCGGCGACGTAACAGCATTCGCCCGCAGCGACGCCCAACCGTTCCGCAATCAACTCGAAGGCTCGCGGGTGCGGCTTGGCGAACGCGGTCGAAAGGACACTCGCTGATGGCACCATGTCGACCTGTCCGCGGCCGACGGAGACCAATTCGCTGGTCACGATGATTTCGTCGAGGCGACAGCGGAGGTTGAGGGCGCCGATCTTGGCCCATTGTGTTATCGCTCCC
>Ga0209777_10005488_pt1 | contig 14575 bp, 11 predicted proteins | sample FrelakmetHBP12HB_FD_187147 | JGI IMG/M metagenome (GOLD analysis project Ga0209777, IMG submission 187147) | Freshwater lake sediment microbial communities from the University of Notre Dame, USA, for methane emissions studies -HBP12 HB (SPAdes)... | ecosystem: Environmental > Aquatic >...
GCTGGATCACCCCCAGCGGCGCGAACAGCGAGCATCCAGACTCACTGGTCAGCGACGGACAGGCTTGGACCACCAGCCTGATCAATGCCGTCATGCAGGGGCCGGATTGGGACAGCACGGTCATCTTCCTCTCCTGGGACGACTGGGGGGGCTTTTATGACCACGTCGTGCCGCCCCAGGTGGATGAAAACGGCTACGGCTTGCGCGTCCCGGGCCTGGTGATCAGCCCCTACGCCAAAAAAGGCTTTATCGACCATCAAACCTTGAGCCACGATGCCTATGTCAAATTCATGGAAGATCTCTTCCTGGGCGGCCAGCGCATCGATCCGGCCACGGACGGCCGACCGGACCCGCGGCCGGACGTGCGGGAAAATGCGTCCCAGCTCGGTAACCTGATCCTGGATTTCGACTTCAATCAGACCCCGCAGCCGCCCCTCGTCCTCTCCGTTCACCCGGCGCCAGGCCCTGCCTCCATTCCATAAATCCAAGCCGGGTGCCGCCGGGCTGCCTGCCCGGACAATTTATTTGCACTATAATGCCCCCATGTTTCTCCCCACCACCCCAGAAGAAGTAAAACGCCTGGGCTGGGATGCGTTGGACGTCATCCTGGTCACGGGCGATTCCTACATCGACAGCCCCTTTATTGGAATAGCCGTCATCGGGAAGGTTCTGCTCAATGCCGGGTACCGCGTCGGAGTGATCGCCCAGCCCGACCCGAAAACGGACCTCGATATCGGCAGGCTCGGCGCGCCGCACCTGTTCTGGGGCGTGACCGCCGGCAGCATCGACTCAATGGTCGCTAATTACACCGCCCTGAAAAAACCACGCCGCTCTGACGACTACACCCCCGGCGGTGCCAACACCCGCCGTCCCGACCGGGCCACCATCGTCTACGCCAACCTCATCCGGCGCTATTCCAAGCGACTCCATCCCGGTCAGCCCGCCCGCCCCATCGTCCTGGGCGGGATCGAAGCCAGCCTGCGGCGCGTTGCGCACTACGATTTCTGGGATAATGCCATCCGTCGCTCCGTCCTGTTCGACGCCAAGGCCGACTACATCCTGTATGGCATGGCCGAAAATGCGACCCTGGAATTCGCCGCCCTCCTGCGGGATGGGCTCGACCCGCGCGGGGTGCGCGGCCTGTGCTACATCGCCAAGGATAGGCCTGACGGCTTTATTGAGTTGCCCTCCTACGAGGCCATCGCTGGGGACAAGCTGGCCTTTATCGAGATGTTCCACACTTTCTACCAGAACAACGACCCCGTCAGCGGAGCGGGGCTTTGTCAGCAGCACGGTGACCGGTTCCTGGTCCAGAACCCGCCCGCCCCTTACCAGACTCAATCCGAACTGGATAAGGTCTACGCCCTCGACTTCGAGCTTGCCCAGCATCCATATTATGAAGCCCAGGGCCAGGTCAAGGCACTGGAGACCATCCGCTTCTCGATCTCCACCCACCGCGGCTGCTACGGCGAATGCAACTTCTGCGCCATCGCCGTCCACGAAGGACGCACCGTGCGCTGGCGCAGCCAGCAGTCCATCCTCGACGAGGCCGGGCGCCTCATCACCCATCCCGACTTCAAAGGCTACATCTTGGACGTGGGCGGGTCCACCGCCAACATGTACGGGTTCGAGTGTGACAAGAAACTCAAGAATGGCGCCTGCCCGGCCAAACGTTGTCTCTTCCCCGAAATCTGCCCGCTCCTGGAGGTGGATCACCGTCCGCAGTTGGAACTGCTCCGCCGGGTGCGGCAGTTGAAGGGTGTCAAAAAGGTCTTTGTCGCCTCCGGCCTGCGCTACGACATGATCATGGAGGACGCGGTCTGCGGCGAGGCGTACTTGCGCGAGATCGTCGAGCACCATGTCTCCGGCCAGTTGAAAGTGGCTCCTGAACACACCGAGAATAATGTTCTCGACCTGATGGGCAAACCGGGTCCGGACTCGTTGCTGAAATTCAAGGACAAGTTCGACCGTCTGAGCCGCCTGGCCGGTAAGCCCCAGTTCCTCACCTACTATATCATCGCCGCCCACCCCGGTTGCAGCACGCAGGATATGGTTCGCCTGAAACGCTTCACCAGCGAGAAACTGCATGTCAACCCGGAGCAGGTGCAGATCTTCACCCCCACCCCCTCCACCTACGCCAGCCTGATGTACTACACCGAACTCGACCCCTTCACTCGCCGTCCGGTCTTCGTGGAGAAGGATGCTCGCCGTAAGGAGCATCAGAAGGACATTGTGACGCGCAAACCGGCCACGGAGTTTTCGTGATCCATCCTCGAAGGATGCGAAAGGGAATTAATCTTAAGAATCTTCGTGCATATTCATGTTACTTCGTGGATAAAGAGATATGGACTCGTTCTTCGCCGTAACCGCCCCCGGATTGGAAACCTTCACCGCACAGGAACTGTGCCGCCTCTTCCCGGACCTTGAGCCTGCCACCGAACCCGGCGGCGTACTCTTCAAAGGGGACTTAGCCGCGCTTTACCGCGCCAACCTGCACCTGCGCACTGTCAGCCGCATCCTGGCCCGTCTGGGCAATTTCTTCTACGCCACCACCTACCCCGAACTCCAGGAACGCCTCGCCCGTCTGCCCTGGGAGCGTTTCCTGACCCCTGGACAGCCTGTCTCCATTCGCGTCACCTGCCACAAATCAAAACTCTACCATTCTGACCACATCGCCCGCACCGTGTCCACCGCACTGGAGCAGCGGCTGGGAAAACCCTCTCCCAAACTCAAAGACGACGAGGACAGCGACCAGCCGCCGCAGTTGGTTGTCGTCCGGCTGTCGGAAGATAAATGCACCGTCAGCGTGGATTCAACCGGGACACTACTGCACAAGCGCGGCTACCGCCAGGCCGTTGCCAAAGCCCCTCTGCGCGAGACCCTGGCCGCCGCCCTACTAATGGCCTCCGGCTGGGACAAAGTCTCCCCGCTGCTCGATCCCTTCTGCGGCTCCGGGACGATCCCCATCGAAGCCGCCTTAATTGCGCTCGGCATTCCGCCGGGGATCGATCGCCGCTTTGCTTTCATGGATTGGCCGGGCTTTGATGACAGCCTTTGGCAGGACACGACAGTCAGTTGGCAGAAGGCAGCCGGCAAGCCGCCATTGATCCTGGCTTCGGACAGGGATGCGGGGGCGATCAAAATGGCGCAGGCCAACGCCGAACGCGCCGGGGTTGCTGACTCCATCGAGTTCAAGTGCCAGGCTGTCTCGTCTATCACACCTCCCTCGCAACCCGGTTGGATTGTCACTAATCCACCCTATGGACCGCGCCTCAGCGAAGGCAAAGACCTGCGCAACCTGTACGCCCAGTTTGGCAATATTCTGCGCGAGAAGTGTCCCGGCTGGAACCTGTCAGTGCTGTGCAGTGACCGGCTCCTGCTCGGCCAGATACGCATCCCGTTGGACACATCGCTATCACTGGTCAATGGCGGCCTCCGCCTCCGGCTGGGTCGTGGAATTATCAGCTAGACGAATCGGGATGGTCTGGTACCAGTGCAGTGAATTCCAACTTGTCCTTTCCGCGTTCCACGCGGATGGTCTCGCCTTCATGGAACTCGCCACTCAGGATCTTGACCGCCAGCGGGTCCTGCAGTTCGCGCTGGATGGCCCGTTTGAGAGGGCGGGCACCGTAATCGGCATCGTAGCCAACCTCGGCCAGATAGGCGCGTGCCTCCGAGCTAATGACCAGCCGGTAGCCGCGCTCCGCCAGTAGTGCGGATACATGTCGGAGCTGGATGTCCACGACCTTAACCAGGTCGGCACGGCTGAGCGAATGGAAGATGATGATCTCGTCGATGCGGTTCAGGAACTCGGGGCGGAAATGCGTTTGCAGGACATGCGTGATCGTGTCGCGCGTTACGCCGGCTGCCTTTCCGCCCAGCCATAGCTCACTGCCAAGGTTGGAGGTCATGACGATCAATGTGTTGCGAAAATCCACCGTGCGGCCCTGACCATCCGTCAGGCGGCCATCATCCAGCAATTGCAACAGCACATTGAACACGTCCGGATGAGCCTTCTCGATTTCATCGAACAGGACCACGCTGTACGGGTGGCGGCGTACCGCTTCGGTCAACTGGCCGCCTTCCCCGTAACCGACGTATCCCGGCGGCGCACCGATTAGGCGGCTGACGGTATGTTTCTCCTGGTATTCGCTCATATCGATCCGGATCATGGCCCGTTCATCGTCGAACATGAATTCGGCCAGGGCGCGTGCCAGTTCGGTCTTGCCCACACCGGTCGGGCCCAGGAAGATGAATGAACCAAGCGGGCGGTTGGAGTCTTGTAGACCGGCCCGGGCCCGGCGCAGGGCATTCGAAACAGCCTGCAGGGCATCCTCCTGTCCGACCACCCTTTCGCGCAGCCGGTCTTCCATGTGCAGGAGTTTCTGGGTCTCACCTTCCATGAGCTTCGAGACCGGGATGTGGGTCCAGCGGGAAACGATCTGAGCGATCTCCTCGGCATCCACTTCCTCTTTCAATAAGACGCCTCCCTGGGCCTGCAGTTCCTTCATGTGGCGTTCCTCATCGGTCAGTTTCTTTTCCAACTCCCGCAAAGTCCCATAGCGTAGGCGGGCCACTTTTTCCAGGTCCGCCTGCCGTTCTGCGCTTTCGATTTCCTGGTGTGTCTGTTCGATCTTCTCTTTGGTCGTCCGCAGCTCGGCAATGGCCTGTTTCTCGGTCTGCCAGCGCGCCTGGAGTTCGTGTGACTTCTCCTTCAGGTTGGCCAGTTCATTTTCGATGTTCTCAAGCCGATCCTTCGAGGCCTTGTCGCTTTCCTTTTTGAGCGCCTGGCGTTCGATCTGGAGCTGCATCACCTGCCTGTCAACCTCATCCAGCGCCTGCGGCTTGGAATCGATCTCGGTGCGCAGCCGTGCGGCCGCCTCGTCGATCAGGTCAATGGCCTTGTCGGGCAGGAAGCGATCGCTGATGTAACGCTGCGAAAGCTTTGCGGCAGCCAGCACCGCAGCATCGGTGATACGTACGCCGTGGTGGACTTCATAGCGTTGCTTGAGACCGCGCAGGATACTGATCGTGTCCTCCACAGACGGCTCTTCCACTACCACCGGCTGGAAGCGGCGCTCCAGGGCGGGATCTTTCTCAATATATTTGTGGTACTCATTCAGCGTGGTCGCGCCGATCAGGTGCAGCTCGCCGCGCGCCAGCATGGGCTTCAGCATGTTACTGGCATCCATGGAACCCTCGGCCGCGCCGGCTCCAACGACCGTGTGCATTTCATCCAGAAACAGGATGATCTCCCCTTCAGACTCGGTGATCTCTTTCAATACAGCTTTCAAGCGTTCTTCGAACTCGCCGCGGTACTTGGCTCCTGCCACCAGAGCGCCCATATCCAGCTGGACCAGGCGTTTGTGCTTGAGCCCCTCGGGTACATCCCCTTTAATGATACGCTGGGCTAGCCCCTCGACGATGGCGGTCTTGCCGACGCCCGGTTCGCCGATCAGGGCTGGATTGTTCTTGGTGCGGCGGGACAGGATCTGTATCGTACGGCGGATCTCCTCATCGCGCCCAATGACCGGGTCAAGCTTGCCTTGGCGGGCCAAAGCGGTCAGGTCGATTCCGTATTTTTCGAGCGATTGTAAGAGTCCTTCTGGATTCTCCGATGTGACACGCTGGGCACCGCGCACCTGCTTTAAGGCAGCCAGGATGGCTTCCTTGGTTAGACCAAACTGGACCAGGCGTTTGCTTTCATTGCTATCTGCCAGACCCAGCAGCAAATGCTCGGTGGAGACGTAATCGTCCTGCATGCCCTTGGCGTAACGTTCGGCGGCAGCCAGGACTTCTACCGTCTGGGGCGACAAGCCTACTTCCAGGTTGGCGCCCTGGATCTTTGGCCTTTTATCGAGTTCGTTGCTCAGTTCTTCCTGGATGCCCTGCGTCCCGCCGGACACTTTGGTGATGATGGCCCGGACGATCCCATCCTGCTGTTGAACTAGCGCCAGCAGCAAGTGGATAGGTTCGACAACCTGATGCTGATAATCCTGTGCCAGGTGCTGGGCAGCAAGTAAGGCCTCCTGGGATTTTTGGGTATACTTATCGAGGTTCATAACTCCCTCCGTAATAGATATAAGCGGAAGGCTCTGCGCAGGAAATGGGCTCGTTGATCAGTGAGACCGGGCTGGCGCATGGGCTTCTCCCAACAAACACCACAGGCTGTTATCCTTCCTGAGATTCCACTTCGATCCAGGTGGCTTCGTAATAAACTTCCCGGTAACGAGCCAGGCGCATATTCTGGCTGGCATAATGAGCGGTCAGCTCGGATTCCAAACGGTGAATTTGAGACTGTAATTCAATGACCTGGCTGCGCAGGTACAGGATCGCCTCAGCGGCACCTTCGTCGACCCCCAGATCATCTTGTAAACGACGCCGGCTGCGCGACTCATAACCTTCGGATGGACCATACCGATATCGTTTTGGAGTTGGATTTTCAGGAATCATACTATTACCTCGTTTAAGATTTGCTTATGAACGGTTCGGCCGGGAGGAGGTCAACGCACGGATGCTGTTGACCTCCTGGTCAGATAACGGTTCGGGCAGCACCAGCTTGACCATGGCGAACATGTCGCCGCGCGTTTTGGGGTCACCCAGGCGGGGCATACCCTTGCCGCGCAGGCGGAAACTCCGCCCGGCATTGGTCCGGGGGGGTATCTTCAGGATCAGCGGCCTCTCCAGGGTGGGGACGCGGATTTCACCACCGGCAACGGCGGTGAAGATATCCACTGGCACTTCGATGTGGAGGTCGTCGCCTGCGCGCTCGAAGGTGTTATGAGGCAGAACCTGGATGATCAAGTACAGGTCTCCAGCCGGGCCACCGTTCTGGCCCGGTTCCCCCTGACCTGCCAGGCGAACTCGTGAGCCGATGCGTACACCAGGAGGAATACCTGCTTTGATGCGGTGCCCATCCATTTCCAACAGGCGTTCTGTGCCATGAAAAGCCTCTTCCAGGGTTAGATCAACTTCGTACTCGACATCCCGTCCACCACGTGGGCCGGGCGAAGCACCTCGGCCACCACCTCTGCCGCTCCTGCGCCTCTGGCCAAAGATATTGGTGAAGAAGTCGGAATACGGCGAAGCGCTTCCAAAGAGGTCTTTCAGGTCCTCGGCATTGGCGTATTGAACGTGCGCCCCCTGGTCAGGCTGGGCTGACCAGTTTTGCCAGTCGAAATCCTGTTGGCGGCCGCCTGTCTGTTGCCATTGCAGATATTGGGCGCGTAACTCATCATATTTCTTACGCTGTTCCACGTCTGATAGAACCTGGTAGGCCTCATTGATCGCCTTGAATTTCTCTTCTGCTTCTTTATTGCCCGGGTTCACATCCGGGTGAACCTTGCGGGCCAACTGGCGGAAGGCTTGCCTGATCGCTTTCGCGTCCGCATCCGGCGGTACTTCTAATGTTTTGTAATAATCCTTAAAATCCATGGGGCACCGCCTCATTCGTCGTCTTGTTCATTGCCTGACTCTTTGTCATTCCTGGATTGCCATTTTTTATATGCGGTCTCTATTTCCCCTGCCGTGTGGGTATCGCAGGCGACCAGCGGTCGTTGCTGATCCGGCACGCGGTGGCCGCCCGGGCTGGTCACAACACAATCCACCAGCCTGCCGCCCGGGGTATATACAGCAAGAACGTTGAATATTCTGGCACATACAATGCAGCCATGCATCTCGACTGCATTCCTATTTTCAGAGTCAGTCATGGCTAGCCATCTCCCGGTCGAACCCGCCACTTCTGTTGATCTCACAGGGTTGGGCATCATTCACGGCTGTTTTCCATCTGTCAATCAATATTACCAAGTTGCATTATACATCGATGGAATGCACCCGGGCAAACTCGCAAAATATTTGAGCCTGCCTGGTTCCGACTTATTAATCAGTCCAGGTCAGGTCGCCCTGCCAGTCCCGACCATCAGGACCCCTTCTTGCGGCGCACTTCCAGCACGACGATCTTCGTCGAGTGGTTGAACGGGGCCGGGTCCGTGATGGGTGCTCCGGTGCGGGTCTGCGCGTACCCGCTAAAATCCTCCGGGACCGGGACCAATTCCGCGATCCTCAAATACCCGTCAGCGCACAGGGCCTCCAGCGCCTTCAGGTATTCCTTCCCGCTGACATACAGTGCGTTGTTGATGGAGACCAGCCAGCCGCCGTCGTTGATCAGCGGGCGAACCTTGTTGATGAGCCTGGCGCTGTCCGTGTTCAGATCCAGGGTGCCTTTGGGGGTGGTAGAGAAAAAGGGTGGGTCCACCAGAACGCAGTCGAAGCCTTCATCCGCCCGCTTCAGCCGGTTCACCTGTGCCCAGAAATCCCCGGCGATAAAATCTGTTTTGTTTATAGGGAAACCGTTCAGGGTGTAGGAGGTCTTGGCAAGGTTAAGGAATGCCCGGTTCAGGTCCATCTGGACGACACGGCTCGCCCCCCCAGCGCAGGCTGCCACTCCGAGGCTGCCCGTGTAGGCGAAAGTATTCAGGACGGTCTTGCCGCGCAAGTGTTGGAGGAGCCACTGGCGCAGGTTCCGCGTATCCAGGTACAGACTGGCGTCCCTGTTCATGTACAAGTCGATGGCATACCAGACCCCGTGCTCCTGCACCTTCCGGTCGGGCGCTGCGCCGAACAGGAGTTTCCCCCGTTTCTCCTCCATCGATAGGCTATTGCGGGTTTTGACGATCCCAGCCCGCAGCCAGGGGAAGCGGGCTTGCAGGAAGACCTGCGCAGCGTGGACTAGCGCTAGGCCCTGTCCCGGACTTTCGGCGTAGTTATTTAAGACGGCGGTTGCCGCGTACAGGTCCACCACCAGGTCGGGACAGCCCTCTGAAAAGCCGTTGAACAGCCGGAAGGCAGTTTTGTGCCCGGCGTCAATCAACAGCTCGCGCGCCGCGGCAGCTTTTTCGAGCAGGGGGATGATTAACTCGGACGTGCTGGCATTCTCAACCATTCACGTTCCTACAAGGCGGGCGATTCCACCCCGGGGTGTTCCATACCTGCAAGCCTGCCCTCGTAGATCCGCAGGAAGACCACTCCGCCCAGGATGATCAGGCTGCCAACAATTTGGATCAGGGTCAGGCGTTCACCCAGCAATAAGTAGGCAATCACGGCGGTAAAGGCCGGTTCCAGTGTGACGACCAGGTTGGCCACGCTGGAGGGTAGGTATGTCAGACTGACATTGTATAATCCGTAGCCCGCCAGCGTCGGTCCCGCTGCTAATAGTAACAACACACCCCAACCGGCCCAGGCCTTTCCCAGCCAGAAGAAGTCCGCCGGATGGGTTGCTGCGCCGGGGATGTGTCCGCCGGATAACAGATTGAAAGCCAGCAGAAATATTGCCGCAAACCCAAAGGTGTACAGCAGCGTCGTCCATGGGTTGAGTCCGCGCTGCGAGGCGGAACGACCCATCAGCGTGTAGATGGCGTAGAACAGGCCGGAGAGCACCCCGGTGATGATTCCCAGCAGGTTGATGCGCCAGGCTGCCGGGTCCAGCGCACCCGCCACCAGCGCACAGCCCGCCAGGCTGAGAAAAACTGCCAGTAGTTTGCCCCAACCGAGCCGTTCTTTAAGGAACAACCAGCCTAGCAGGGCGGTAAACCCGGCCGAGCAGTAGACCAGCACGGTCGAGACCGCCGCTCCATTGATCGAGACTGAAAGGGTCCACAGGGAGTTGAAAATAGCCAGCGCCAGGCCGTAGAGCACGAGATAGCGCAGGTGCCGGGGATCCACCCGCAGGAGCGACCGCCATCCCAGCGCCAGGATAAGTAATAGGGTCAGGAAGACAAAGAATTCCCGCCAGCAGGCCAGGACGAGTGCGGGCAGGTGGTAGGTCTGGGTGAGATAGCGGATGAAGATGGCTGTGGTTGAAAGGATGGCCGCGCTGATCAAGGCGATGGTATAGCCGCGGGAGAGATGGGAGGTGTTGGGCATGGGTTGATTGTAACGGATTACTTCATCCCCAGCCGTTCATTCTTCTCCAGCATGCGGATGGCTTCCCGGATGCGCCGCTGGCGGGTTTCTTCCCTTTTGGCATCCGAGATCCAGGCGATGTAATTCCTGCGATGGGAGGGCGGCAATTTGCTGAAGTTCTCCCACGCTTTGGGGCTGGTCATCAATCCTGTTTTCAGCCAATCCGGCAGGAGCAGTTCGGGGCGTTTCGGCCGCGTCGCATCGGCCCCGGGCAGGTTGAAATCCACGCTGGCAAGACCGGCTCCGGTCATGCGGCCTTCCTTGACCAGTTTCGCCACCAGGTGCTTGTTCAGCTCAGACCATTGGCTGCCGGCCCGGCGGGGATTGAATTTACGCGTGTATTTCTCCTCGTCGATCTTCTGGATGAGGCTGTCGATCCACCCAAAGCACAGCGCTTCTTCGAGAGATTCAAGATAAGTCACCGATGGTTTGCCGCACCCCTTTTTGTAATAGACCAGCCAGACTTCCGTCTCGGTGGCGTGGTGTTGTTCGAGCCAGGCCCGCCACTCACTCCGGTTGGCGGCAGATGTGGTCTTTGTCATTTCCATGGTCGCCAGTATACAACAAATCGGCGAAGTATGGTGAAGTGTACGCTGGAGTGAATTTTTATAAAAACTCTTGCTATCCCATCTATGGGGATCTGCGACCTGGCGTATTCAGGCTCAAATCCGGTTCGGCTATGTTCTTTCTTTTATTTGTGCAAGGATTCTGAACCTGTCTATTCTGGTTCTTATCCTGGCCGAGGCATCCTTCCTCACCGGGCTGGATCGCAATTCAGATGTCGTGGTCATGTCCTCTTATGCCCCCCTGTTCTCGCTGAGCGAAGGAGGACAGGGGAATCAGAATCTCATCAATTTCAACCCGGCGCATGTCCTGTTGACAGCCAACTACTTCGTTCAAAGAATATTCGGCACGACCGTGGGTGAAAAAGTGGTCGACCTGCACAAAGACCTGCCTGCCAGGGTCTATGCAAGTGCTATAGCCACAAAAGACTGGTTGATTGTCAAGCTGGTCAATACAAATGCGCCTGTCATCCAGACTCAGCTAAACCTTCCAGATGTCCCTGTGGCAAACACCAGATCAGCGTGAAAAATAAAACAGCCATGCATTTTCTGACGGTCATTTTTCTTTTTCACGCCATTATTCACCAACATATTCATAAGCAGGCTGCCATCCGCACAATGAATTGAACCAGTCTTGATCTCTAGAGTTGTTGGGCAAAAAAAGTTGAAAAAACGGCTACTTCATTATTGTCAAGACGCCATCATTCATCCGCCACACTTTATCCGCCCTCTCGGCAATGGTGGGATCATGCGTGACAATGATCACACAGTAGCCCTGCTCGTGCGCCAGGGTGCCAAGGATTTCCACCACCTTCCCGCCGTTGGCAGTGTCCAGGTTGCCCGTCGGTTCGTCGGCCAGCAGCACGCGCGCGCCGGATGCCAGGGTGCGGGCAATGGCCACGCGCTGTTGTTCCCCGCCGGACAGGTTGGCGGGGTAGCGTTTGTGCAGTTCCGGATCGATGCCGACAGCAGCCAGATGCGCTCTGGCCTGCTCGATGGCCTCTTTCCTGGATGCGCTATTCAGTTCCATGGGGAAGCAGACGTTTTCCAATACGGTCAGCAGCGGGAAAAGCTGGAAGGCCTGGAAGATCATCGAGACCTTTTCCCGGCGGTAGCAGTCAAGGTCCAGCCCCACAAGATCTTCTCCGTCGATGTACACGCTGCCCTGATCGGGGGCATCCAGGCCGGCCATGAGGGAGAGGAGCGTGGTCTTGCCGCTGCCGGAGGGACCGACCACGGCATTGAGCTGCCCGCCACCGAAAGTGCAGCTTACATTGTCCACCACTTTCCGATCCCCGCCTTTATAGTGGTAGCTGATGTTTTCCAATCGCAATTCGCTCATCTTTCCTCCTTACTCCTTCACTTGCAATAAATCCAGCGGCTTCTTGTTGCTAATGGAGATGGCCCCAATCAGCGAGCCAATGAGAGCACCCAACAAATAGGAACCCGCGGCCAGGAGCGCCGGTCTGCCAAGAACTGCTGGTAGATTTTGGCGCAGGGCCCCCAGCAGCCCCAGCCCTAGGAGCACTCCCACCAAAGATAATAGGATCTGTTCACTGCATAACACAGCCCGGACGCTGGTCTTGCCCACTCCCAGCGTGCGCAACAAGGCGGTATCCCGCGCCTGCTGCAACATCAGCAGCAGGCAGAGCCCTGTCCCGATCAGCGCCGACACCGTCACCGTCACCGGGTAGAGCACTTCCAGCAGGGAAAAGTTCTTTTCCAATGGCTCCACCACTGAACAAAGTTCTTCATCCCAGAAATGGATCTTCAAAGGGAGTCTTCCGGCATCCTGTTCTGAGACCATCCTGGTCGTCTGCTCCTCGAACGCAGGCAGATCCCGGTTTTTGGCCGGATCGATGACGAATTTCGCCGTTGAATAATATAGGTTATTGCCTTGGATCGCCTTTAAAGCCGAGAGGGGAAGCAGAATGGGATCCCCTATCGATCCTACGATGCTCGCAGAATATTGCCTGACGCCCGGAGTATATTGACCCACGACATGATATGGATACGTTGTCCCGCTTTCCTCTGACAGGTAGACAAGATCGCCAATCTTCAGGCCGAATTGGGTGAGAATGCTTTCCGGGAAAACGGCCGGTACTCCGTTTCGGCGAAGAGAATTCGAATCCCAACTCTTCGTGAACAGGCTCTCATCCACCCCGGCTGCATACTGGACCGTGTCGCGCGTCGAGAGCGTGGCGAAGAAATTCTCGGGTTGATCAAAGGCGAGAATGTAGTAGCCCACGTCTTGTGGCGTTTCAGGGTTTGTCATGGTTATAATTTGATTTACTTGAGCGGCTGCCTCTGTGTATGCGCTGCGGATAAACCCGCTAGCCAATATTTGATCAACAGTACTTTGGGCAATGATTCCTCCAGCAGACGTGACCAGCGACGAATTGGCTTTCACGATCTCGGCTTCAACCACGGTGGTGCCATACAGATGATCAACTTCCGCGCGATTCTTATCCATCGTCCATTGAATCCAGCCCAGCGCTAATACAAGCCCCAACGCCACCAGGGTTGTCAGCAACGATCTCAGTCCATCCCGCTCGATATGGCGAAATCCAAATCGAGCCAAAGCCCTGATTTCCGCAATTCCTCTTTTTGGCCCGGTCTTGATTACCCGCCGAATCCGGTTTTCAGCAGATAAGGGTACACGGGGCATTACATCTAATGAATGTTCTTCTGGCATCGCCGCAGATACCGCAATCGTGCCTGGCTGTATAGAAGAAGTCGTTCGCTGTACCGGCTTGACCTGCCGTCGCCTTCCCCCAGCCGGCACTGCCCTTCCCAACAAATCCAGAATGGGTTTATCAGCCAGTATCCTGGCTCCTGCCCAGGCGAAACAGAATAACAAAAGAAGCAAACCCATCCCGATAAGGCACAAATAGATTGGACTCAGCGTGGCGGATGGAAGTGCTCCGGCGGGTGTAGGTAGAGTGGAAATCGTTTCGGCAGATTTCTCCAGGGCGTATTTCCAGGCCGGAATTCCCCCTGCGATAATACCGGCAGCGCCAATGAAGAGGATTGGAAAGATGACTTGGTGATTGGCTTGATCCTTGGAAACGCCCAACGCCCGCAAAATGGCATAGTCCTTTCGACGCTGGCTCAGATAGAGAAAGACAGCCAGCGCAAGGGCGAGGAGAAGCACCAGACCATAAACGAGCAATCCGGCCAGGGCGGAACGCCGTAAAGGAAGAACGCCGGCCCAGAATGCGGCACCATTGTTTTCCACAAAAGTTAAGCCAAAGCCCAATTGGGCAAGGGGTTCCCGGTACTGGTTGACAAATGCCTCTTGATGCCGGGAGGAATCCAGAACAAAGCTAAAGCTTTGTGGATACAAAATATCATCCGGAGTGACCACATCGGCGGGCAATATTGAATTCGGTACATAGGCCTCGGTAGAGTATACGGAGAGAGCGAGGCCTACCAGGTCATCATAGATCCCGACAATTTCAAAAGTTTCCTGATATGTTGGATAAGTACGCCAGTTCTCCCGGTCATCCCTGGTGATGTAGCCCCAAAAGGGATCTCGAAGTCCGCGCAGGGTCATTGAAACCGTATCGCCAAGTTTTAACCCTCGAACGTTTGCAAACTCTCTTTGAATCACGATCACCCGCCGCCCGTCCAGATCGTCCTGGTGGTTCAGCCAACGGCCAGCTACTAAAAAGTATAAGTGGGAAGATTCCTGCATTTCCGGCAAGGCGCTCATATCAGAGGTGCCCATCATAAAGAGCGCATGCTGATTCTGGTTCAAAATATCGATCTCATTCTTGATCCCGGCCAGCGAGGGCGCATTCAAATCCAAGTCGGCGCCGGCTTCGACCGGGAGGTACCACAAATCCGCATCATCCAATGGCCTGATCTGCAAAGAGGAAGATCCCTGGTCATACCATCCCCGGATCAAGTAGCGCTGGCCCACCTGCATGGATTCAATCTGAGGGATGGAGTCTGCATGGCCTGCGAGCAGAAAGAGAAGATCTAGTTGCGCACCGGCAACAATATCGTCCGGATAGCCCGCCAGAACCTTATCCACCTGAAACGTCAGC